>JGI24540J26637_10000570_pt1 | contig 15661 bp, 17 predicted proteins | sample NorSeaMetagenome_FD_26637 | JGI IMG/M metagenome (IMG submission 26637)
TAAGCATCTGGCCCAGTTATTTCTACTTGCCTTTCAACTGCAACATCACAAAGAATAGCTTTTTCAATTAAGTTCCAAAAATTTTGTTCAGGATTACCAAAATCTCTAGGGATATACATGTGGTTATAAACCGAAAAACCTGTTGCACCCCATTTTACAGTAGAGTCGAAATAAGGAGATTTTCTTATTTGTGTGCCAAAACCAAAGTTTTTATTGCTCATTTTTGATCCTTAACAGCCCCTTTAATTATTTACAAACAAAAAAATAGCCCAGTTAAGGGCTATTAAAAAATATGAGGGAATTAATTTTTTAGTTAAAATTGTTCAGATTCAGTTGAACCTTCCATCGCAGTTGTAGAACTTGTACCACTGCTAATCGTGTTTGATACAGAATCAAAATATGAAGTTCCAACCTCTCTTTGGTGTTTAACACTAGTATAACCGTCTTTTTCTCTTAAAAATTCTTGTTCTTGAATTCTAGAATATGCAGTCATACCTTCTTTTTTATATTTCTCTGCTAACTCAAAGATTGCGATATTTTGAGTATGAAAGCCTGCTAAAGTTATAAATTGAAACTTATAACCCATTTTAGAAATCTCTTGTTGGAAAGAAGCAATTTCATCATCATTTAGATGTTTCTTCCAATTAAATGAAGGAGAACAATTATAAGCTAATAATTTTCCTGGAAATTTTTCATGGATTGCATCAGCAAATTTTTTAGCTTCTTCTAAATTTGGCGTAGCGGTTTCACACCAGATCAAATCTGAATAAGGAGCATAAGCAAGGCCTCTTGATATAGCTTGTTCAATTCCTTGTTTAACATAAAAGAAACCTTCAGGAGATCTCTCACCTGTTAAAAATGGTTTATCATTTTCATCATGGTCATTTGTAATTAGTTTTGCAGCATTTGCATCAGTTCGTGCTAAAATAATAAGTGGAACATTAGCAATATCAGCAGCTAATCTTGCAGCTTTTAAATTTTTAATCATAGTACCAGTTGGAACCAAAACTTTACCACCCATATGACCACATTTTTTTTCACTAGCTAACTGATCTTCAAAATGAACACCGGCTGCACCAGCTTTAATAAATTTTTTTGCAAGTTCAAATACATTCAACGGTCCACCAAAACCAGCTTCACCGTCAGCAATGATTGGTAGCATATAATCAACTTTATTTTCTTCTTTCATGTCACCATCTTTAAGTTCCATGTGTTGAATTTGATCTGCTCTAACTAAAGCGTTATTCATTGAATCTACTAATTTTGGGGCACTATCATAAGGATACAAAGATTGATCAGGATACATTTCTCCAGCACTATTAGCATCTGCTGCTACTTGCCATCCACTTAAATAAATTGCTTTTAATCCTGCTTTAGCATGTTGAACTGCATGATTACCAGATAANGATCCCAGTGTATTTATATAAGGTTCTGAATTTAATAATTTCCATAGTTTTTGTGACTGCATTTTGCACATTGAATATTCAATTTTAATAGAACCTCTTAATCTCTCAACTTCATCCTCTGTGTAGTCACGTTTAATTCCGGCAAATCTTTTTAAGTCGTAAGAGATGTTTTCTGCGCTCATTATTTTTAGTCCTATGATGTTGTTTGTTTGAGAAAATTGAATTGGTGAGAATGGAGTTNTTATTATTTCTTAAAGACTTGATTTAGCTGTTATCGTCTAAAGATTTAATAAGATCGCTCATTCCACTTGAACCCCAATCACAATGATCATCTCTCATGTAGATACCTCTACTATTATGTTGATCAAAATCTTCTTTTTTTATGATTTGAGCTTCATTTTCAGTGTTATTTAATTTTTTGTTCATGTAAATTTTATAATTTACAGAGTTTACAAAAGCTACTAAAAAGAACAAAATGCTTGTAAATCNTAGAAAAAAATTGTAAATATAAATTTACAAAATTTACAAATAGAAAACATGAGTCAATTAGATTTAAAAATAGGGCCTAAAATCAAAGCTTTTAGAAGGCAGCTTGGACTACAAGCTAATAAATTAGCAGAAGAATTAAGCATATCTCCTAGTTATTTGAATTTAATTGAAAGTGGTAAACGTAAAATTGATGGCGATTTATTATTAAAAGTATGTGAAAAACTTAACATAGAGCTATCACACCTTACGTCAAAAACTGACATTAACTTACAAAACACTATTTCAGAAATTTTAGATGATCAACTGTTTGAAGATTTAGATATTTTAGGACCAGAAGTTAAAGACCTAGTTAGTACAAATCCAAAAATTGGAAAAGCTATTGTAAGACTTGGTGATATTTTGAAAAAAAAGGATCATGAGTTGTTTGATAAGGTTGAAAAAATTTCTGGAAAGATTGTNGATAACAGAAAAAACTCATTTCCAGGAGAAGTTATTTCAGATTTTCTACAACAAAATAGAAATTACTTTCCTAAATTAGAAGATTTTGCAAATAAAGTTTTTGATAAAATTCAAAAAAATAATCGAACAAGATATATTGCACTTTGTGAATATTTAGAATCAGAATACTCCATTAAAGTTAAAGATGTGATACCTGATGAAAATAAACCTTTTTCAAAAATATTTAAGAAGAGTAAAAAAGANCTATTGTTAAGTGACTATAGTTCATTAGAAACTAAAAAACTTCATGCTGCAGCACAAATTGCACAAGAGGGTGCAAATAAAGAAATTGATAACTATCTATCTAAATTTAGTTTTCCATCAAATGAATCTAAAACATTAACAAGAGTTGCTTTGCTTAATTATTGTGGTGCTGCAATATTAATGCCCTATAAACTTTTTCATACAGAATGTAAAAAACTTAAATATGATTTAGAATTATTGCAAAATACATTTGCAACTTCTTTTGAGCAAGTTGCTCATAGAGTAACTTGTTTNCAAGACCCAAAACTTCCAGGGATACCATTTCATTTTTTAAGAGTTGATATGGCTGGAAATATTTCAAAAAGATTTTCACTATCTGGAATTGATATTCCTAGATACGGAGGAGCTTGTCCAAGATGGAATGTTTATTCTGCATTAACTAGACCTGGTGTTATTCAGGCTGCAGTTAGTAAAATGACGAATGGAGAAAAATATGTTTGTATTGCAAGAACAGTTGAAAAAGGAATAGGAAGATTTGGTCAATCAAAAAGCATATTATCAATTGGTCTTGGTTGTGAAGCAAAATATGCAAAAGATTTTGTTTATACAGAAAATGTAAATATTAATGATAAATCTACTGAAATTCCAATAGGGGTTTCATGCAGAACTTGCGATAGATTAGACTGTTCACAAAGAGCATTCCCTCCATTACACAAAAAATTTGATATAGATATCAATACTAGAGGTGTATCTGTTTATGTGACCGATGAAAGTTCACAGGGAAAATCCTAAATTTCAATTTAAGATAAATGATAAGAATTATTGAAAAATAAGACCTTTTAACTCTAAAAAATAAGAGTACTGCAAATTTAGTATATGATTATTGATTTCTTATAAGAGGATAAACCTTAGGATTTAAATACTTTAAATTTGTTAACATTATTAAAAGTAAAGTTACTAACCCAATTGAAAAACCCAGTGTTAACAAAACTTCAAAATCAAATTTCCAAACAAGTTCAAATAAATTTTCCATTATAAATTTAGAAGCAATTACTGCAAAAAAGGTCGCAATTAATATGACTGAGTTAAAAATTATTAAAAACTCAATTATTGAAGATAAAATTACATCTCTTTTTGTAAAACCAATAATTTTAAAAACTAAATTTTGATATTCCTTAACCTTACCCTGCACCATGATTGCACTAGAAATAACTATCAATCCAATGATAATGGTCACTGCTGATATTAATGTTACAGCCATAAAAACTTTATTTAAAACAGAAGTTACTTTATTTAGGTAATCTGCAATTTTAATCATTGATAAACTTGGTAATACTTCCAGCATTGAAATTTCATCAAAATTTTCTATGTTTTTAAATTTAGTAGTGGCTAAATATTCGTGAGGAATATTATTTGCAAATTGTGGATTGAATAGCATTGCAAAGTTAATACTCAAGTCTCTATAATCAACACTTCTAAAGTTTACAATTTTTCCATCAATTTCNCGGCCATAAATATTTAATGTAAAAATATCACCTAAATTAATTTTTAAATCTTGAGCAACTTTTGCATCTAAAGATATTTGTAGTTCATTTGATTTTGTTAAATCCCACCACTTACCTTCTGTAATAGGATTATCTTCTGGTACTTCATTGACCCAAGAAGATCTTCTGTCACTACCAATAACCCAATAACTATCATTATCAGATGAAATGTATGTGTTTGGATTGATACCATTAATTTTTACAATGCCTGATGAAACCATAGGCACAATTTCAACTTTTGCATTAGGATCCATCTTAAATATATTTGTTTCAAATTTTTCTTTTTCTCCTTTTTGAATACCAACAAAGAAATAATCAGGCGCTATATTTGGAATAGATTTTGCAATTTCTCTTTTAAAGTTGGTTCCAACTAAAGCTAAAGTTAATAAAAGAGTTACCCCCAATCCTAAAGACATAATGGTAATAGGGGTAATACTTTTGGTTTGAGTAATATTTTTAATTGAAACTTTTAATGAAATATTAGGAGTTGACCTAAATTTTTTTAGAAAAAATATGATTAATTTTGAAAGTAAAAAAAATACACCTAAACATACAAAAAAAGCAGCAAAATACCCTATGCTGTACATTGGGTTTTCTGAATTATAACTAAAGACCAAAACCAAAATAGATAGTAACAAAAAACTAAGCATTACTGACTTTTTAGAATAATAAAATTCTAAATTTTGAAACACATTTCTAAATAAATTTGAAGCTTTTACTTGGTCAATTGAATTAATTGTTGGAATTGAAAATATAATTAGAACCAATAATCCAATTAAAAAAATCTTAATAAAGTTAATAATTGAAAATACTGGTAAAACATTCAAACCTAGGCCATCAGATAAATATTGATCAACAAAAGGGACTATTAAAAAACTAGAGCCATATGCCAATGTAGTTACAACAAATAATAGAATTAATAATTGTAGGTAATACAAAATTTTGATGTCACCCGAATAAAACCCTACTGCTTTTCTAACAGCAATTGACATGTTGTTTTGATTGATAAAAGAAAGCAGAGTATTTGCTACCCCAATACCTGCAATTAACATAGCGCTGATTGAAACTAGAGATAAAAACTGTGAAAAGTTGTTAATAATTCTTTTTAATCCACTTGCTGAATTTTCAGGATATCGAAGCTTAACTTTTTGATCATCTTTAAATATATTTTCAATTCTTTCCTCAATTTCTTGTTCATCATCATTTTCATTAAACTTTACTTTGTATTCATAATTTAAAAAACTTCCTATTCCATTAAGTTTAAGAATTTCTAAAGTCTGTTTGCCAGCTAGTGCCCAATCNCCAAATGCAACAAATCCACTAACATCGGGNACAGACTTTACAATTCCTATAACTGTAAACAACTTATCTTGAACTTTTATCTGTTCATTTATTTTAAGGTTTAAAGTTTTGGATAAACTTTCATTAATTAATACTGTATTAGGTTCATTTTGCATTCTATCAAATGCACCTTCAGGTTCATATTCGACTGTTCCATATAATGGATATTTTTCATCTACAGTTTTTATTCTTGTAAATAATGATTTATTTTTATCTCTATTAATTGTAGCAACCATTGTGCTGAACTCAATCATTTGAGAGATTGTTGCAAATTCTTTTACTTTTGTAACAAGTTCAAGGTTTCCTTCATTTCTGTTATAATCAATTTCTAAATCTCCACCCAGTAATGCTTTCGCATTATCGTTTAATTCTTTTTTTAAAGAGTCTTCAATTGTAAAAATTGCACTTAAAATAAACAGACTAATAAATAGTGTAATGATTATACTTATTATCTTTTTATAGTTTCTGCTTAAATCTTTAAAAGCATATTTAAAAATTAAATTAATTTCAGATGAATTATTTGATTTTTCCATCTTTAATTTTAATTTTTCTTTTTGCTTTGTTTGCAAGTTTTGGGTCATGCGTTACCATAATTAAAGAAGATCCTTCTTCTTTAACGTAATTGAAAAGAATATCTGAAATCATTAATGAGTTTTCAGTATCCAAATTACCTGTTGGTTCATCAGCCAAAATTAATTCTGGTTTCATAGCTATTGATCTTGCTATAGCTACTCTTTGTTGTTCTCCACCTGATAATTGACTTGGAAGATTGTTAAATCGGTGTTTTAAACCAAATCTATCTAACAAAAGCTTTGCTTCCTTTTCTGGATTTTTAAACTTGTTAAGTTCTAGCGTTAAAGCAACATTTTCTACCGCTGTATAGTTCGGGATTAAATAAAAAGATTGAAAAATAATTCCAATATTTTTTTTTCTAATTGCAGAGACTTCGTCCTCATTAAGTTTAGTGATTTCATGGTCTTGAAAAAAAATTTTACCTGAAGTTGCTTGCTCCAAGCCACCAATTAACATGATTAAGCTAGTCTTTCCTGAGCCACTTTCGCCCACAATTGAAATTGTCTCTTTTTTCTTTGTGATTAAATCAATATTATTTAAAACCTTTATGGTATCTTTGCCTGTTTGGTATTTAAGATTTACNTTTTTTAATTTAAGAAGAATGCTCATGAATAAAAGTTTTATTATTAAAATAATTGTTCTCTGTCTAGTGACCATAAAAGTATATGCAATTGAAAAAGTTGTATTATTTGGCGATAGTTTAATGGCAGGGTATGGCTTATCTAATGAGCACCATTTATCAGTTGTTTTAAAAGAAAGTTTAATTGCTGATGGATTTAATATTGAAGTTATTAATGGTAGCGTATCNGGTAGCACTTCATCGGGAGGTTTAAATAGAGCAGAATGGACGTTATCTGAGAGTGATGTTGATTTAATGATTTTAGGTCTTGGTGCTAATGATATGCTGAGAGGTATAAANCCAAAAGAGACCAAAAAAAATTTAGANCAAATTATTAAAATTGCTCAAGATAAAAGCATTGAAGTAGTTTTAGCTGGTTTGATTGCTCCAACTTCCCATGGATTTAAATATAAAAAAAATTTTGATAAAATTTATCCAGATTTATCTAAAAAATATAAATTAACATTAATTCCCTTTTTACTAGAAGGTGTAGCCTTAAAACCTGAGTATAATTTAAGTGATGGAATACATCCAAATGAAAAAGGAACAATTATTATTAGTAATACCTTAAAAAAAGCCATCTTAAATAAACTATAAAGACTTAATCTTTATTTTTTGATATTATTTTTTAGTGAATAAGATTCTAACTATAATTATTATATTTTCTTTCGACATCGGTTTTAAGTGCCAATGAAAGGGATGCTAAGCTTGATAAATTATTTATGGAATTAAAAAATAACATCACATCTTCGTCACCTATGATTGCTCAACAAATTTGGAGTTTATGGAGTACACATCCTACGGATGAAAAATTGACTTCAATTCTAGATGAGGGTTCAAGGTTAGTTCAAGACAGGCAGCTTGCTCGAGCTATAAATGTTTTTACAGAAGTCATTGAGTTAGATCCTACCTGGGCTGAAGCTTGGAATAAAAGAGCGACTGTATTTTATATGGTTGGTGAGTTTGATAAATCTCAAGATGATATAGATAAAGTTTTAGAGTTAGAAAAAAGACATTTTGGAGCTTTAGCGGGTCAAGGGATGGTCAATATTCAATTAAAAAACTATGATAAAGCTAAGAGAAGTTACCAAAAAGTCCAAGAAATTTATCCTGCAATGAAATCACCCAAGGTAATGATTGAACAAATTGAAGAGTTAATTAAAAGACAATCAATTTAATTTAATTAATACTTAAAAATCAATCACCAGATGAGAAAACCAACACCTCCATCCAAAGCGATGTTAGCACTTGCTAAGTCATTAAGCTTTAANACTCAAAACTATATTCCAAAAGGAGGCGTTTCTTTTTCATTATTTAAAGTAGAAATTTTATCTGGCTTAACGGTTGCTTTAGCATTAGTTCCAGAGGCAATAGCTTTTGCATTTGTTGCAGGAGTTGCGCCATTATCAGGATTGTACGCAGCTTTTATTGTTGGATTGATTACAGCAGTTTTTGGTGGAAGACCTGGAATGATATCGGGTGCAACAGGAGCGCTTGCGGTTGTTATGGTGTCATTAGTTACCGAGCATGGGGCGGAATATTTATTTGCAACTGTTGTCTTGATGGGTCTTTTACAATTAATAGCTGGAGTTTTTAAATTAGGAAAATTTATTAGAATGGTCCCAGAACCTGTAATGCTAGGTTTCGTTAATGGACTTGCAATCGTGATAGGTATTTCTCAGTTAAGTCAGTTTAAAACTATTAATGATCTTGGACAATCTGTTTGGATTTCAGGAGACATATTGCTTTATTCTATCGTCTTTGTAATACTTACAATGTTTGTCATATGGTTTTTACCTAAACTTACAAAAGTTGTTCCTTCAACTTTAGTTGCAATACTTTTAACTACAGTATTGGTACTTGCCCTTAAAATAGATATTCCAAGTGTTGGAGATCTTGCTAGTGTTAAAGGAGGATTACCTAATTTTTCAATTCCAAATGTGCCTTTAAATTTTGAAACATTAAAAATTATTTTTCCATATGCATTTATTTTAGCATCCATTGGATTAATTGAGAGTTTATTAACTTTAAACTTAGTAGGGGAGATTACTAATAAAAGAGGGGGTGCTAGCCAAGAATGTTTGGCTCAAGGATTTGCAAATTCAGTTACTGGTTTTTTTGGTGGAATGGGTGGTTGTGCAATGATCGGTCAATCCATGATCAATGTAAGATCAGGTGGTAGAACGCGTTTAGCGGGTATTGCTGCTGCACTATTTTTATTAATTTTTATTTTGTATACATCAGCTTATATAGAGATGATTCCAATTGCAGCACTAGTGGGTGTGATGTTTATGGTCGTGATTGGAACATTTGCNTGGAATTCAATTAAATTTTTAATGATGGTTCCAAGAAGTGATGCGCTAGTTACAGTGCTTGTAACTGTTGTAACTGTATTGGAAGATTTAGCTGTTGCAGTAATTGTTGGAGTGATTGTTTCNGCTTTAGTTTATGCTTGGAAAACTGCATCAAGAATTAGAGCTATTGAGAGACCTTCAAAAACAGAGAAAGGAGCCAAAGTTTATGAAATTGAAGGCCCTTTGTTTTTTAGTTCAGCCAATAGTTTTTTAGAATTATTTAATCCTGAGAATGATCCAAAGTTAGTTATAGTTGATTTTGCAAAATCTAGAGTAATTGATCAATCTGCATTAAAAGCAATTGAAGATNTTGCTCATAAATACAATAGTTTTGGAAAAAAAATTAAATTAAGACATTTAACTAAGGATTGTCATAAGCTTTTGAGTAAAACAGGTCAGTTGGTCGTTGATAGTGATGATGATCCTGATTACAGTTTAGCAGTAGACTATGGGGTTAAATTAAAAATATTTGGTAAATAGAACTCACTACTTATTATGAGTATTCCATANGATGTNATTATAATAGGAGCAGGTGCAGCTGGCATGATGAGTGCTATTGAAGCTGGCAAACGTGGTCGTAAAGTTTTACTCGTTGATCATTATAAAAAGATAGGAGAGAAGATTAGAATTTCTGGTGGAGGCAGATGTAATTTTACTAATATTCACACAAACCCTAATAAGTTTCTTTCACAAAATCCAAAATTTGTAAGATCAGCTCTAAGTCAATACACACAAAATGACTTTATTAACTTAATTAATAAGTACGAAATTAAATTTCATGAAAAAAAACTAGGACAGTTGTTTTGTGATCATAGTGCTCAACAAATAGTTGAGATGTTGCTTAAAGAATGCGAATTAGCAAATGTAACTATTATAAAAGAATTTATTATAAAAAATGTTACGAAAGAAAATGATCAATATCTTGTATCAACTGAAACTGACAAATATTCATCACAGTCTTTAATTATTGCAACAGGTGGATTATCAGTACCAAAAATTGGCGCCACTTCATTTGGTTATGAAATTGCTAAAAAATTTGATCACGATATCATTGAAACCTTACCTGCATTAGTGCCACTGACGTTTAACGAAAAGATATTGGAAATGTGTAAAGAATTAACAGGTTTATCAGTTGAGGCTATTGTCTCTTTTAATAAAACTTTATTTCAAGAAGGAATGTTGTTCACTCATCGAGGTTTAAGTGGGCCTTCTATTTTACAAATTTCATCATATTGGAAACTAGGAGATAATATTAAAGTAAACTGTCACCAAAATTAAACATTTATCAATTATTAGAAGAAAAAAGAAAATTAAATCCTAAATTTGATATTTTAAATATTGTAAGTGAAATTTTACCAAAAAGATTAGCTCAAATTATCTGTAGTGAAAATAAAGTAAGTGGGAATATTTCTGAATTATCTAACAAAATATTAAAACAGCTAAGTGAGAATATTAATAATTGGTTAATCAATCCAACGGGTTCTGAAGGATATAGAACAGCTGAAGTCACTTTAGGAGGAGTTAATACTAAAGAACTATCTTCAAAAACAATGATGTCTAATAAGCATAAGAATTTATTTTTTATTGGCGAAGTTGTTGATGTAACTGGGCACTTGGGTGGATATAATTTTCAATGGGCTTGGTCTTCTGGTTATGTTGCGGGCCAATATGCATAAAACCATCGTATCGACTTAATCCATTCTATTTGCTAAAATATTAAAATGTGTGGAAGATATGTTGTAAAAAATCCAGTTACTAAAACTAGCAAGCTAGTTAAATCTGCAATTCAAGTTGAAGATACTGAAAATTATAATGCTCACCCTTATCAAAAGCTGCCAGTTATTAAAAAATATAAAAATGGAAATACTTTAGAGGCTCTTAAATGGGGTTTAATTCCAGGTTGGGCTAAAGATAAAGACTTTAAAGCACTAATTAATGCAAGACTAGAGACCATTGATGAGAAAGTTTCATTTAAAAAATTAATTAAGAATAATAGATGTGTTGCAGTAGCTGATGGTTTTTATGAATGGAAGAGAGAAGAAAAAGAAAAAACCCCCCATTATTTTACCAGAAAAGATACTAACCCAATATTCTTTGCAGGTATCTTTGAGGGAGATCAATTTTGTCTAATTACAGAAGAAGCTAAAGACAACATTAATGAAATTCATCACCGACAACCGGTTATAATTAATCAAACAGATATTAATCGATATTTAAATCTAGAATTACAAGGTTCTGCTTTTTTGAATGAATGTAATAAACCTGATTTGATATTTCATGAAGTATCTAAAGATGTTAACAAACCAACAAATAATACAGCGTCTTTAATTCAAAAAGTAAGTAATGAATAAAAAAATTGAATTAAAAGGTCAATGTTTGTGTGGAGAAGTAAAATACAAACTATCTGAAAAACCTTTATTTACCCAAGCATGTCACTGTAAAGATTGTAAAGTATTGACTGGTTCTTCTTATGTTATTAATTCAAGCATTTTAGAAAACACTTTAACCATTACTGATGGTGAACTTTCAGCAACTAAAAAACTTATAGCTGGTAGCGGCAAGTTTATTACAATTTTCTTTTGTAAAAATTGTGGAGCTTATATTTATACAGATTACGAATCTGCTATTGGTAGATTAAATGTTAGAACTCAAACTTTAGAAAATTCTAAAACATTTCCACCCCAAGCTCATATATTTACTAAAGATAAAGATGAATGGGTAAATTTATCAAATATTAATAATTGTTTTGAAAATGTATGATCCAAAAGAAACTTGGCCAAATGAAAGTCTTATTAGAATTAAAGAATATCTAAATACAAAAAAATGAAAAATATCTATCATTCGGATATTTATAAATTTAATACACCTGTCAAAAGTTACTGGGAAGATAATTCACAAGAAAATCTAAACTTAGAAAAATTAACTAAAGATGTTAAATCAGAAATAGTTGTCATAGGTGGTGGTTATACTGGATTATTATGTGCGATTAATTTAATTGAAAATCACAACTTAGATGTAATTTTAGTTGAAGCTGGAAAAATAGGCTGGGGCGCCTCCTCACGTAATGCTGGATTTAATTGTTTGCCACCAAGCAAGATGTCTTTTAAAAAAATGCAATCTATTTACGGCAATGATGAAACTAAAAAGTTTTATAAAAACTCTGTTGAAGGCTCAAATTATACAAAAGATATTATAAAAGAATATAATATTGACTGTGATGTAACAGGGAATAGCAATTATGTTGTAGCCCATCATCCAAATAAATTTGAGCAAATTAAAGAACAAGCTAGAGCTTATAAGGATGAATTTGAGATTGAAACAGAGGTGTATTCAAAAGAAGAATTCAATCAAATTGGTCATGGTGGAACTGAACAATATGGTGCTTTTTCCTATAAACCTGGATTTGCAATCAATCCTCTTAAATTTGTTAATGGGATTGCAAAACACGCTTTATCAAAAAAATTAAAAATATTTGAACACACTAAAGTAGACCAAATTAATAAAGATAATGGATCTTATCTTTTAAAAACTAAAGAAGGATCTATTCGATCAAAAAAAATAGTAGTAGCAACCAATGGATTTTACCAAGAAGGTTTAATTCCTAAAATGGATGGAAGGGTACTGCCTGTTATTTCAAATATCATTGTTACAAGAAAACTTAATGATGATGAAATTAATCTACATAATTTTAAAACATTTTCACCCATCGCTAATACTAAAAACCTTTTGTATTATTATAGAAAATTGCCAGATAATCGAATTTTGTTTGGAACTAGAGGAGATTTAAGTGGAAGTGATCAATCAAATTTAGATATGTCAAAAAAAATGGAAAAGTTTTTAAAGGACATATTTCCTAAATGGAGCAATATTAATATTGAATATAATTGGCGAGGTTTAATTGCTTTATCTCAAAAATTAACTCCTTCAATTGGCAAAATAGATAATGAAGAAATATACTATGGATTTGGCTACAATGGAGTAGGGGTTAGTGCAGCTCCTTGGACTGGCAAACAGTTATCTAAGTTAGTTTTCTCATCAAATAGTAAAGATCTTGATATCTCAAAGATATATAAAGGATTACCTAAAAAGTTTATATTTCCTAAATTAAGAGTGTTTTATTTTAGACTAGCAGTTCTATTTTATAATATTAAAGATAAGTTTAATATTTAAGAAAATATATGACTAAAAAATTTAAAGAGATTTGATGAATGTATTTATAATTTTATCAGTACTTGTAATTGCACTTGGTGTTATTTTATTAGTGGCTTCACCATCAGCATTATTTACTTTAAATTGGAAAGAAAAAACAGGAAAAGAAAAATTTCTGATGTTCTTATTTTATAGTATTTTGGTTTATATAATAAACATCATTTTTTGGATTATAAAATAAGAAATAATGGATAAAGTTTTATCTGTCATATTTATGATTGGGGTATTAGTTTTAGTTCTGCCTGCATTTTTAAAATCTAATTCAACATTAAAGCTTTTTTTAAAAAACTTATCAATATGGGCACTAATAGTAATTGTTATCTTGGCTATTGTTATATTTTTTCTGAGGTAAAAACTTAATAGTAAAGATCTTGATATCTCAAAGATATATAAAAGATTACCTAAAAAGTTTGTTTTTCCTCAATTAAGGACTTTTCATTTTAGATTGGCTGTGTGGTTTTATACAGTTAAAGATAGGTTAAATATTTGATATAGTGTTTAATACTAATTGAGACTATCTAAGAAAGAGTATTAACAATAAACAGGAGAAGAAATGTTAAAAGTATATTTAGCGGGTGAAATTCATACTAATTGGCGTGAAGAAATAATTGAAAATTGTAAAAAAGAAAATTTAGATATTCAATTTACATCTCCTGTAACAGATCATCCTTCATCAGATGATTGTGGTATTGAAATTCTAGGCCCAGAAGAGAAAAATCTTTGGAAAGATAGGAAAGGTGCAAATATCAATTCAATTAGAACTAAAAAATCTATTAAAGACAGTGATGTAGTAGTTGTTAAATTTGGTGAAAAATACAAACAATGGAATGCAGCTTTTGATGCNGGTTATGCATCTGCTTTAAATAAATCAATNATCGTTATACAAAATGAAGATCATCAGCATGCTTTAAAAGAAATAGATGCTGCAGCCTCAGCTGTTGCCTCAGATCAAATGCAGGTGGTTAGAATATTGAAATATGTTTTAGAGGGAACTTTAAAATAATTTTTATTATTTAAAACANACATGATTGAATTTATTGATTTATTTTTTAATCATTATCTAAGNATATTTGTAGGAGTTGTCCTTGTAGGACTGATCTTATTTTCATTATATTANTCATTTAAGAATAAATGATTGAATTTTTGATTGTGCTTGAAACAGCAGTATTAGTGTATCAATTTTATGACAACTGATAATAATTCAAAGGGAATTGTATTAATACTAATCGCTATGAGCTTATTTTCAATGCAAGATGCATTGATNAAGTTTATCTTCGAGCAATCTGCTCTTTATGAAATTTTCTTTGGAAGGTATTTAATTGCTGCAATTGTTTTATTTATTTACTTAAAATTTAAAGGACAAAAAGTATCTTTAAAAACTCATTATCCATTACTAACTTTTATAAGAGTATCGTTACACTTTATTGCCTTTTCAACTTTCTTTATCTCTATTACTTATATGCAATTAGCAACTGCTAATGCTTTATTTTTTTCATGTCCTTTCTTCGTCTCTATATTTGCCAAATTTTTCTTAAAAGAGTTTATTGGAATAAGACGTTGGTCTGCTATCGCCTTTGGGTTTATGGGAGTACTAATTGTTTTAAATCCTAATTTTTCAAATTTTGAATATAGAAATTTGTTACCAGTTCTAAGTGCTTTATTTTATGCAGCTTCAATGACTATTACTAAATACACATCTGATAAAGATGATGTAAACACTCAGTATATTACTTTTATTTAATTGCTCTTATATTGTGTGGGATCATTTATTTATTTATGGGTAATGGTCAATTTAACAACACTAATTTTGATCCAACAACTCAGTTTATATTTAGAGAGTGGTTTTCAAACTTTGATTATAGTTGGAAGTTTATATTATTTTTTGGTTTGGCGGCATCTATTGCATTTGTCTGTATCTTTACAGCATATATCATTGCATCTCCTTCAGTTGTCTCATTATTTGAATACTCATTAATTATTATGTCCATGATCCCAGGTTATTTTTTATTTAGTGAAATTCCATCTCTTAGAACTTTGTTAGGAGTAATCTGTATTATCTCAGCAGGGGTTTATATTTATTTTAGAGAAGGGGTTAGAAAACAATATATTGCTTCTAAAATTCCAACAAGAAGATGATAAATATATATAAGTTTAGTATTAACTAATTCACTTATATCGACTTTATGTTCAGGATTTGTTAGTCTTGGATTGTGAGAGATATTTTTCCAAAAGGTTCAGCGTGGATGAACGGTGAATTCATTCAACTTTCTGAAGCAAAAATTCCTATTTTAGATTGGGGTTTTTTAAGATCAGACGCAACATATGATGTTGTCCATGTTTGGAAGGGTAGATTTTTTCAATTAGATAAACATATTGATCGTTTCTTTAAATCAACAGAAAAACTCAGAATGCCATGTAGATTTA
>JGI24540J26637_10000568_pt1 | contig 15649 bp, 8 predicted proteins | sample NorSeaMetagenome_FD_26637 | JGI IMG/M metagenome (IMG submission 26637)
AAACGCTATTTTCTTTTACTTCTAAAGAGTAGGTTTCATCACTTTCGATGGTTAAATTTGATACGGTATCAAAACTAATTTTTATGGATGCTTTTTTTTGTTTGATAGGGAAACCAGCATCAATAAAAACACCGGTTCTGTTTGCCAGTCTTCTTAAAAACTGAACAGAAGCATTAGTAACTCTTTTTTTAAAATCTTCGCCAGCAATAGAAATTGTTAATTTTTCATCTATTTTAAACGGAGTATTATTTTCATTAATATGCTGCGGCCAAGGCATTAAATTATATTTTTCCNGAAGTGTATCTTGNGAAAATAAATATTGATGAAATATCGCAATTACTAAAATTAAAATATTTTTTTTCATTTGTTACGTTTTATATGTGTGTGTTTTTTTGCAATTTGTAAATTAATAATGATANCTTTTAAAGGCTTCTATTGCAGCATAGTCNGTCAAACCTAAATCGTTGTATTTTTTTGCTGTTAATCGATTTCTATCTTCAACTCTAACCCAAAATTCTCTAGAATCATCTCCTTGAAACATTACGCCATCTTTTTGAGATTGATGGTAAAAAATAGCATGTCTTTTTCTTAAAACTTGCTCTGGACTCATAGGTATAGCCATTTCAATTTCGTGAGAATCCCACTCATGCCAAGCGCCTCTATACAACCAAACCCAGCAATCTTTCATGTATTCTTTTTCAGATTTCATTTCTTCTAAAGCGGCAAAAAGTGCGTCTAAACAAACTTTATGTGTTCCATGTGGATCTGCTAAATCTCCAGCAGCAAAAATTTGATGCGGTTTTACAGTATCTATAATGTTTTTCATTGTGGCGATATCGTCTTCAGATAAATTTCCTTTTTTTATAGTTCCTGTTTCGTAAAAAGGAAGGTTTAAAAAATGCACATTTTTATCTGGTAAACTGAGGTATCGGGTTGCGCCAAGCGATTCACTTTTACGAATAGCTCCTTTTAGTTTTCTTACATCTAGAGAATCTACAAGGTCATTCCCTTTTTTATTTTTGATAAATTCAATAATACCNTTCACTTTTTTAGAGTCTGTATTAAACTCTTTAGAAATCTCTGCAAACTTTAAAGCCTCTTCATCTGAAACAGCAATATTACCAGACGTTTGATAAGCTACATGCACTTCATGCCCTTGTTGCACTAATCTATCAAATGTTCCNCCCATAGAAATTACATCATCATCGGGATGCGGACTAAAAATAATAACTCTTTTTTTACTNGGATTGGCTCTTTCGGGTCTATTAGAATCTTCTGCAAAAGGTTTTCCACCGGGCCAGCCNGTAATTGTATGCTGTAGTTTGTTAAACATTTTAATATTTAAATCATATGCGGTTCCTTCTTCTGCTAAAAGACCAGACATGCCATTATCATTGTAATCTTGGTCTGTTAATTTTAAGATTGGCTTGGCTAAAAGGTTGCTTAACCAGGTAACTGCTTTCAACTTTAAAGGCGCATTCCACACACATGATTTTACCAGCCAGGGCGTCTTTACACGGGTTAATTCAGAGGAAGCTTCTTCGTCTAAAACAAAGGTTGTGTTGCCATGTTGTTGTAAATAGGTGGCAGGAACTGTGGCACTAATATCTCCTTCTATGGTTTTTTTTAAGATTGTATTTTTATTTGCTCCCCAAGCCAAAAGCACAATTCTTTTTGCATCCTTTACGGTTCCTATTCCCATAGTAATTGCTTTTCTGGGAACATTTTCGATTCCGAAAAATGAAGGGGCAGCATCTATTCTTGTAATGTGGTTTAAGGTGATTATTCTGGTTCCAGAATTAAGGTGAGAACCAGGCTCGTTAAAACCAATATGGCCTGTTCTACCAATACCTAAAAGTTGAAAATCTAAGCCTCCTAAAGNTTTTATCTTCATCTCATAGTCGATACAATATTGGTGCAGCTGGTCTATAGAAATAGCACCATTAGGGATGTTGATATTTTCTGGCAATATATTTACATGATTAAAAAGGTGTTCGTGCATAAAGTAAAAATAGCTCTGAATATTACTTTTATCCATCGGGAAGTATTCATCTAAATTAAAGGCAATCACATTCTCAAAGCTTAAACCATCTTCTTTATGCATTCTAACCAACTCTTCGTATACCTTTATTGGAGAAGAGCCAGTAGCTAAACCTAAAACACATTTTTTATTTTGATCTTGTTTTTCTTTTATTAAACTTGCAATTTCTTGAGCAACTAATATAGATGCTTCAAAAGATGATTTGAAAGTTACATTATGAATTTTCTCAAACCTTGTGTTTTCAAATTGACCTATAGGCTGGTGTTTTGTGTGTAATTGCTGAAACATAATATATATTTTAAAACAGTTTATTCTCTTTTAAGTAAAAGTAGTGTTGCTCTTTTTTCTAATATAATTTATTCGACCAAAAACAGTAATTTACGCATAAAAAACAACTAAAAATATATTTCTAAATTTCTGATTGTACTAATTAAACAGCGAGAACTTTATGCGAGATTATCAAAGTCGCACTAATAGAAGTTTACTTTTATTTTTTTTATAAATTAGACTGTAGGCTTAAAGTATTTATTATAACCAATTATTTAAAACTGAAATCTTATAATTTTAGAACCAATTTAAAAGGCATAAAACGAGAAGTGTTTAAAGAGCGCAACAGTTTGGTCATGATAGTGTAAGGCTCGCAATATTCCATAAAATGATAAAAAGTTTATATTTTTGTTTCTTTTTTTCAATATAATAGAAAAACGAATAAAATTACACGTTTGCATTCTTACATTGTAAAATAGGCATATCATCTAACTATGATTTCGCTTTATGAAGCAACAATTACTTCGAGTTGAAGTTGATGCTTTACTACTGTATTTAAATATGTACAGAAAGCGTTAGGTTTATCTTGTTTAGAATAATGAACACGAGAATTTGTTAAATGGCTAAAAATAGAGATATATAAAGGGTAAAAAAAAGTTTACGGCAAACAACATTAAAACAACAATGAAGAACATTTTTTACAGGCAAATTGATACTATCAAAAAATACTTTGGATTTGATCTTTTTTATTTTGTTACATTTACAGATGAAAGACTAATTTTTTTATACGTTCCTTATTGAAAAACTCCTTTACAAATACAAGTTATAAAATACCAATTAAATATCATTTTATATTTTGGATTAGCTACTTTGTTATAAATTTTATTAGGTGGGGAAGTTATTATGAAGATTATTGGTACTCTTTTAAATCTAATATTGTTACGGTTACATTGGGTATGCTCTTAGCATATTTTCATGTTTATTTTCTACTTCCAAAGTTACTTTTTAAAAAAAAACAAATTAGCTATGTTTTCTTTTTTTTGGGTGCATTAGTTGTTTTTTACATTGTAAGAACAGAGCTTATATTTCTATTTATAAATGATAATGTTTGGCCAGAATCTCAAACTCCGCAAAAAGCATATGCATTTAATCACATCTTGGTGGTTTTTTTAATAGGAATTTACGACGTTGCGCTAGCCACAACCATTAAGTTAACAGCAGGTTGGGTTTTTGATAGAAAGAGAATTGAAAATCTTCAGGCAATGCAATTAAAAACAGAGCTGCAATTTTTAAAAGCGCAAATACAACCTCATTTTTTTTTTAATACTTTAAATAATCTTTATGCACTTACATTAGAGCGATCAAAACAAGCGCCAGAAGTTGTGCTTAAACTTTCTGAAATTATGGAGTATATATTATATGACGCAAAAGAACCTAAAGTAAAGCTCTTAAATGAAATAATTTACATTCAAAATTATATAGATTTAGAAAGGTTAAGGTATGGTAATAGATTAAGTGTGGAAGTAACTATGCAGGGCAATATAGAAGATCATATGATAACACCATTGTTATTCTTGCCTTTTATAGAAAATTGTTTTAAACATGGTGCCATCGAAAACAACGAACTAAATGTTCTAATAGCATTTGAAGTTACCCAGAAAAATGTATTAAATTTTTCAGTTATTAATAATTATAATGTAGGTACGCAAAACAAAAAAAAGCATGGAATTGGNAATGAAAATGTTTTAAGAAGATTAGAANTACTGTATCGAGATAAGTTTAGTTTAGTTATTAAGACTGAAAAACAAAATTATATCGTAANGTTATCAATACAATTATAAATAAGTATATTTAAATTATGAAAATAAAATGCGTAATTATAGATGACGAACCTTTGGCAATTAAAGTTATTGAAAATCATTTAAAAGAGTTTCAAAATTTTGAAGTTATCGGGACATTTAATAACCCTATCACACCTTTAGCTTTATTAGAAAATGGAGAAGCAGATGTGTTATTTTTAGATATAAATATGCCTAAAATGAATGGTTTAGATTTCGCAAAAACCTTAAACACAAAAACGAATGTTGTAATTACAACAGCTTATAGAGAATACGCTGTAGAAAGTTACGATTTAAATGTCTTAGATTATTTAGTGAAACCAATACCTTTTAATAGGTTTTTAAAAACGATTAATAAAATTACGCAAAAAGTCTATCAGCAAAAAGGAATTCAAAAAGAAGAAGATACAAGCAATGAGTCTTTTATTTTTTTAAAGGTGGATAAAAAACTAGTAAAAATAAAGTTTGATGCCATTTTATATATTGAAAGTTTAAAAGACTACATTAAAGTACGCACAACCACAGAAAATTATTTGGTGCATAAATCTTTAACAAGCATTACAGAAGAACTTCCTGATACTAATTTTATAAGAATACATAGATCCTATACGATTGCAATAGATAAGGTAAAAAGTCTAGAGGGTAATTTGCTAGAAATAGGCATCGCAAGAATACCTATTGGGAGAAAGTATGTGAGTCATGCAAAACGAATTATCTTAAATACAGATGAATATAAAGGATAAAACAGTTTAGAATGAAAAATAAATCTGTTTGGCATTAAATATGGGTTATTCGTAGAAATAATTTTTGTGCAATTTTCTTAACAATTACATTTCATATTCCTTAAAATTTAGAATTCACTAAAAAATTTATAAAAATTATGTTTAACGACAAACAACAACCATCTAAAACAAAAAACAACACACTCATACCCATACTTATTATCGCAGGTCTGTTCTTTATTTTCGGATTTGTTACTTGGATAAACGGTGCGCTAATTCCGTTTATGAAAACCATAAATGAACTTACAGACGCACAGTCTTATTTAGTAGCATCTGCTTCTTACATTTCTTTTGTTGTTATGGCTTTACCAGCTTCTTACATCATAAATAAAATTGGGTACAAAAAAGGAATGTCTTTAGGGTTAATAATAATGGCATTTGGTGCTTTATTATTTATACCAGCTGCGAATGCAAGAACCTATTGGATGTTTTTAACTGCTATCTTTATACAAGGCATCGGAATGACTTTATTACAAACGGCCTCCAACCCATATATTACTATTTTAGGACCTATGGAAAGTGCCGCAAAGCGGATTGCAATCATGGGAATTGCCAATAAAGTTGCTGGAGCATTAGGGTCATTTATTTTCGCCACTATTTTATTGTCTGGTATTGGAGAGATAAAAGAAAAGTTAAGTACCGTGGGTCTTGAAGAAAAAGAGGACCTATTAAATACGATGGCAGATAGCGTTATTACGCCCTATATTGTAATGGCTTTGGTACTGTTTTTATTAGGAATCTTAATTAGAAAAGCACCATTACCAAATGTTGAAGCAGCTCCAATAGAAGAACCAAAGGAAGGAGAGTCATCTAAAACAAGTGTTTTTCAGTTTCCACATTTATGGCTAGGTGTATTGGCATTGTTTCTATACGTTGGGGTAGAGGTAATTGCTGGTGATACTATTATTGCTTACGGACATTCTTTGGGTTTAGGAGAACAATCTAACTCCTTTACAACATACACTTTAATGGCAATGGTTGCCACTTACGCTTTAGGTGTACTATTAATACCTAAATATATCAGCCAATCTTTTGCGTTAAAAGCAAGTGCTGTTCTAGGTATTTTACTTTCATTTTGTATTGTCTTTACTACAGGATTTACATCGGTACTTTTTGTAGCAGCTTTGGGGGTTGCAAATGCTTTAGTTTGGCCAGCAATTTGGCCATTAACACTAAAAGGTTTAGGGAAGTTTACCAAAACAGCATCCGCATTATTAATCATGGCCATTTCTGGTGGAGCAGTTTTACCCCCACTATATGGCGCTTTAGTAGATCATAAAAAAGAAGAATTACTAGCAATAGGCACAAATGAAGTTGGTGCATTAGCAGAAGCTGCCTCTTTTGGCTATTGGATTTTATTACCTTGTTATCTTATTATACTCTATTATGCTTTTTGGGGTCATAAAATGGGCTTGAAAAAAGTATAACAACATGCATAAAAAGAGAATAGAATCTGTTGATATTTTAAGGGGTTTTACCATTGCATTAATGATTTTGGTAAATACTCCTGGAACTTGGAGTGCTGTATATCCTCCTTTATTGCATGCAACATGGCATGGTTTAACGCCCACGGATTTAATATTTCCATTCTTTTTATTCATTGTCGGAATTTCAATTTACTTTGCATATAAGAGAAGTGAAAACTTAAAAATAACTTATAAAAAAATAGCCATCAGAAGTTTAAAACTTTTTGGATTGGGGTTGTTTTTGAATTTATTTCTACCTTATATTCCTTTTTTTAATGACTTTGAAACACTTCGATTTTTTGGGGTTTTACAAAGAATAGGCATCGTGTTTTTTATTTCAGCAATCTTGTATTTAAATTTTAATTGGAAATATTTATTTGGAATTGCCCTGCTAGTTTTAGCTAGTTATTGGCTGTTTTTAGGCTTTGTGCCTTTACCAAACGGAACTTTACCATCTTTTGATAGAGCACCCAATAATTGGGCTAATTATATAGATCTTACTATTTTAGGAAAACACATGTGGCAAGTAGATTACGATCCTGAGGGAGTATTAAGCACACTACCAGCCATAGTAACCTGTATTTATGGTATTTTAGTTGGAAAACTACTCGATAACCGCAACGCAATTAAACACTTAATTTTAGCGGCACTTACTTTCTTAGTTTCGGGATATATTTTTAATATTTGGTTTCCAATAAATAAAGCAATTTGGAGTAGTAGTTTTGTCTTTGTAACTAGTGGTTGGGCAACTTTAATTCTGGTATTTATTTATTATTTAAAAGACATCAAGGGGCTTAAATTTGGCAACATATTCAAGTATGTGGGCATGAACGCAATTACCATTTACTTCTTGTCAAGTTTTATTTCTAAAATCATGTATCTAATTAAAATAGGAGGACAGCATACTCTTCATAATTTTTTATATGAAATAATTTTTGTGCACTCCTTTTTATCAGCAAACTTTTCTTCTCTATTATATGGTTTAACTGCAGTCTTTTTTTATGTTGGATTAGGATATATCATGTTTAAAAAGAAAATTTTTATAAAGGTTTAATTTCTATAAATTGAAGGTAGTCATCGTTTTTTGCTGCGATTATATACTTTTTATTTCCAATCTTTATTTCTACCATGTCCTTGGTATCTCCTTTGATATATAAACCGCTCTTACTGGGAGGAATTGCTTTAAATTTTCCCTTCCCATTTCCTTTTAAGTAGTAACCAAAACTAGCATCGTTTCTTGGAGTTTCGACTTCTGAAACATATAAGTTCCCGGCAATGACAGCGTCTAAATTCCCATCTTTGTCATAATCATCAACTAAAATTTGATTGATACTTGAAAATTGTGCTTCAGTAGGCAATTCATGTGTAATAAATGCACCTTCCTTATTTTCTAAAAATACACTTGCAAAAGAGTTTACCTGGTAATGTAACGATGAGCTTAAGTCCTGTTCTGTGTATATATCCACTAAAGTTGCATTCGAATAGGTTTCATAATTTTTAAACTTTTTCTTAATGGCTGGTATTTGTTGTGATGAACATTCTCGACCTCTTACCGGAAATTTTTCACCACCATTATAATAACTAAGCACAATATCATTAGACTTATTCTTGTCAAAATCGTTTACGTAAATATCGAATGTTTCCTCTTTATTTGCCTTGTATTTATAATTTAATCCAAGATTACCAACGATATAATCTAAATCCCCATCATTATCAAAATCCCCCTCATTTATGCTAAACCACCAACCAGTAGTTGCATCTAAATTCAAGTCTTTGGTGATGTTTTTAAATGAGCCTTTGTTGTTTTTAAAGATTGTAATTGGCATCCATTCACCTACAACTATTAAATCTATCTGGCCGTCATTGTCATAATCTGACCATAGCGAACTTGTAACCATTCCTAATTCCTCCAATTCTGGAGCAATTTTTTTAGTTACATCTATAAATTTAGGTTTGCCTTTGGTACTTACGTTTTCTAAAATGTAACTATTGGCGGGCAAAGGATAGTTTTTTGGTACTAATCTACCGCCAACAAATAAATCTAAGTCACCATCTTTATCATAATCAATAATAGAAACTCTTAAGCCACTAGTTAACATTTTAGGCAATGCACTTGTAGACTTGGTAAAACCACCTTGACCATTATTAACGTAAAGACGGTCTTGTAGCATTTTTGAATCTGCACTAAATTCATTCCCACCACTTACCATGTAAATATCATTATCCCCATCTCCGTCCGCATCAAAAATTAAACTCCCTAAATCTTCATAACCACTATCACTTTCTATAGCCATATTCTGTTGTTTTACAAAACCTTTTGAGGTTTGAAAATATAAAGTTGTTGGGTTGTAAACTGCTCCTCCAACAATAAAATCATCTAATCCATCTCCATTTAAATCTCCTACAGAAACATCAGGTCCAAACATGGATGTTCTATGTGGTAACAGTATTTCATTTTCAAAATCATCATAAATATTTTCTATATGTTGGTGTTGCACAGCAATAGAAGTATCTTTTTCTGTTGAAAACAGCGTTGCTGATTTTGGCATTTCACTAGTCATTAAAGGCAGTGTTGCCTTACGATAATCTATTGTTAAGATTTGGTTTTTATCTACATTAGAAAGTATTTGTACCTTTCCATCTGGCCAAACCACTTTTAGACGATCAACTTTTTCTGTTTGACCTAGTCCAAAGTGTAATTGTGGCGCAACAGAAGACTGAAAGCCTCTTGTCAATGTCATTTCTTGATATTGAGAAAGGCTGTCAGAAATTGCAGTAACTTTCACACCAAGACCAAATTTATTTTTATTTGGGCCTTTAAATCTTAAAGTAAGATGATGATTGTTTTCTATATTTCTATTTTCAAAAATGGATGCATAATCATCAATATTGTTGGTTACAATTTCTAAATCTCCGTCATTGTCAAGGTCAACATAAACACAACCATTAGAGAAGCCTTTGAAGCTTAAACCCCATTCATCATTTACTTGTTTAAAGGTTAGATCTTTGTTGTTTTTAAAAACAACATTATCAATTTTTTCAGAGGGTATGGCTAATGTTTTTTCTAATAATACATCTTCCGTGAGGCGTTGTTTTTTTAATGCCTCAAAATAATCTTTATTATTTATCTCTCTGCGTGTGCCGTTAGAGATGAAAATATCTTTCCAACCATCATTATCTAGATCTGCAAATAAGGGACCCCAGCTCCAATCTGTAGTTGCAACACCCGCCAAACGAGAAATATTACTAAAATCTGGCAAGCCATCATTAAGTACGGTACCATTATTTAAGTCTAACATATTTTGCATGTATTGGTAACCAAAGCCAGCATTTACAGTTCCCCAAAATAATTCAGGATTCATGCTCCCCATATTCGCTTTAGATCTGCGATTATCTCCAGGCGCCATATCCATTTGAATAATATCTAAAAGCAAGTCATTATTAAAATCGGCAATATCTACGCCCATTCCATAAAAAGCGGTTTGTTTAGTTACTTCTTGAACTTGTTCTGTAAAAGTTCCATTCTTATTATTTATGTAGAGGTAATCCGGCATGCTAAAGTCATTAGAAACATATATATCGGGCCAACCATCATTATTTATATCTCCAATTGTTGCGCTATTAGATAAGCCGAAAGAGCGCACTCCCGCAATATCAGTTACATTCGTAAATGTATTGCCATCGTTTCTATATAATTTATCGGTTTCTACATCCGTTGTGTTTTGCATTTTAAACTGATAGTAACTCCTTGGGGCATTAAATTTTGTTGGTGGGTAATTCGCAACATACAAATCTAAATCACCATCAAGATCATAATCAAAAAAGGTTGCTTGTATGCTATTTCCAAGATCATCTATGCCATATTTTTTTGCACTTTCAGTGAAAGTTAAATCTCCATTGTTAATATACAGTAAATTCTCTTTTGGTTTAAATTTTCCACCTACAGAGCAGTAAATATCCAAAAAACCGTCATTATTTACATCTGCCATGGTTACACCTGTAAACCATCGATTATCACCTGAAACACCAGCTGTATCTGAAATATCGTCAAATTTTAATCCCCCTTTATTAAGATATAATTTGTTAGAAACCATATTTCCAGTAAAAAACAGATCAATTAATCCATCATTGTTTAAATCACCTGCAGAAACCCCTGCACCCATATACATATATGCATAATTTAAATAATTTAATTCCTTTGTTTCTGTTAAATTATTTGAAAATGTAATGCCTGTTTGGTTTGCGTCTAATTGTTTAAAATTTTTATCTTTTTGCAACGTATTATTACAAGAAGTTAAGGAAGTAATTACAATCAATAAAAAAAAGAGTTGTTTCATTTTCGGAAATTTAATAAGTACGAATTTAAGAATTTAGACGCACTTTTAGTTGCATACTACCTTAGTATTATACTTTTTAACAAAAAAAGCAGCGCATTAGATATAATGCACTGCTTAGCGTAATAAAATAATTCAAATAATTAATTTAATATCCTGAATTCTGTGTGATTACACCTTGACTTTGATCAATAGCGTTCAAAGGTATCGGAGATAAATCATGTTTTGATTGATATGCATTTGCTGCAACACCAAATGGTGTTATTGTGCGCGCTTCATTTGAAATGTATTCAGAAATTACACTAGCAGAATTACCCCATCTTCTCAAATCAAATAAACGATGTCCTTCTACTCCTAATTCTAAACGACGCTCAAAACGAACCGCTTTTACAGCGTAAGCAGCACTAGGAAAAGAGTTATAAGGTTCAATTACATAATTTGCTGCATCTGCACCTGCAGCATCTTTTACATAAGTCATGTTTTTTGCCCTGTTTCTAATTTGATTTACGTAGTTTAAAGCTACAGCTGTATTACCTGTCTCTGCAGCAGCTTCTGCCGCCATCAATAAAACATCTGCAAAACGCATTAAGTGGTAGTTAATACCAGAACGTTGTTCACCCCATCCTCCAGTTCCAACATTTGCGTCTTCACCGTTGTTATAAAAATTTTTCTTAGTCATATAAGGGCCAGAAATATCAGCAAATGATGCACGAATCCAGTCTTTACCAGGGTGAACACCGAATCCATTATAATCAATTCCTCTTCTTCCAACAGTATAATCTAATCTAGGGTCTAAGGGTCCTGCGTGTGGTGTAAAAGGATCACTAGAATTAATACCGTAATCACTTGCAACATCAGTAGTATTATAGGTATCTAATAAAGGTAACCCAGCTGCAGTTTGATATGCATTTACTAAATCTTGAGATGCTTGGTAAAAACCACAACAATAACCGTTTGGTCCTGAAAAATTTAATGTTCCACCACGGTTTCCGTTGAAAGAAGTAGTTGCATCTGCAGTAAATTGAATCGCTAAAAGAGATTCACTACTGTTGTCTCCAGCCATTCTAAAATTATCAGTAAATTCTGATCTTAAAGCAAAACCTCCGTTAGTAACTACGTCGTTTAAAGAAGCATATGCATCAGCCCAATTAGATTGGTATAAATATGTTTTTCCTAAAAAAGCTTTTGCTGTCCATGCCGTTGCTCTACCTACTTGATCTTGGGTATTTGGTAAATTTGCTACTGCATATTCAAAATCAGCTTCAATTTGACTCCAAATAGGACCTGAATTTGGTTGATTAAATTCAAGTGCTGCAAAGTTTTCTTCAGAAATATAAGATACATTGCCAAATATTTTTTGCAATTGTAAATTAAAGAAACCCCTTAAGAAACGAGCTTCTGCCAATTGTTGACTAAAATCTCCTTCTTCTACTAAACCAATCTGAACAAGTACTGCATTTGCACGATTTACGCCTGAATATAAAGATCTCCATTTACCTGTTGTATAAGGATTTGCAGAACCCCAATCATAGGTTTCTAATAAAAATAAATCTGCTTGATCCCCGTCTGTACTCCCTTTATGTGCATCATCAGACATTACATCAAACCACCAGTTATCACCTGTTTTAAACCAGTCATCACCACCTGTAGCACTATTTCCATCTAACATAGAGTATGCTCCAATTAGTAATAAATCAATTCCATCTGCATTCTTTAAGGATTCATCACTTAAAGAACCAAAGGCTGTTTGCTGCGTAAAATCATCACTACATGCAATAACCGCAGTAAGTAATATAAATAAGTAAACTATTTTATTTTTCATGTTTTTAAAATTTTAAGTTAACACCAAAGGTGAAAAGTTGTGAAAATGGGTAGGTTTGATCATCTACACCTAAAGTTAGGTTACCACCTTGGATAACTTCAGGATCCATACCATCATAACCCGTAATTGTAAATAAATTGGTTGCTTGCACATAAAGTCTTAAAGAAGACATATTCAATTTATCAAGAGTCGTTTCAGGCAGTGTATATCCTATTTGGATGTTTTTTAATCTCAAGTAAGAACCGTCTTCTACAAAGTAAGAATTTGGGTTTGTTTCTGAATTAGAGATAGATTGACTTAAAGCAGGAACAGTTGTATTTGTGTTTGTTGGTGTCCAAGAATTTAAAACTCTTGTACTTCTGTTACCATCAACGAATGTAGGAAAATCAGTATATATTTTGTTATAGTTATAGATATCATTTCCTTGCGAACCAGTAAAAAATGCTGACATATCGAAATTTTTATAAGCTACCCTTGCATTAATACCATAGGTGAAATCTGCATGTGGTGAGCCAATATATTCACGATCGCTATCATTTATTCCAGGTACTCCGTCAATTTCTTTGTATACAAATCTACCATTCTCATCTAAACCTTCTACAACTCTACCGTAAAATTCAGATATAGAACGTCCAACTTCTGTTCTTGTAATTGCACCACCTCTATAACCGCTATTACCAATTTGAGTTCCTGTTTCTAAAGAAACAACCTCGTTCTTGTAAGCAGAAAGTGTCATATCTACACCATAAGACCATCCTGAATCTGTACTGTCAGAAAAACCTAGACCTAAATCAAATCCAGTATTTTGTATTTCACCAAGATTAACAAAAGGAGCATTAGAATCAGGACCAGTTGTTGGTATGATTGTATTATCTCTGTTAATCAATCCGTCTGTTGTTATTTTATAAACTTCTGCAGAAACATACAGTTTGTCTTGTAAAAAGCCTAATTCAACACCTAAATTGGTGCTAATTGAAGTTTCCCAGCGTAAATCTGGATTCCCAACATCAGATATTTTAGCACCAGTTGATATTGCACTACCATTGATTCCGTAAAAAGAAAATTCTTTACTTAATTCAGATTGATTAATCGTCGGGTTACCAGGAACGTCTTGATTTCCTAATTTACCGTAGGATGCTTTTAATTTTAATCTACTAATTGCAATATCTGTTGGCCAAAAGTTTTCTTTACTAGCCAACCAACCAATACTTGCAGATGGGAAAATACCACTTTTGTTATCTCCTAAAAATTTAGAAGAAGTATCATTACGTAGGGTTGCCGTTAAAAAATACTTATTAGCAAAGTTATAGTTTACAGAACCAAAAATAGAGAATAAAGAACTTTCAAATTGATAAGCATAATTTACATTTGATGGGCCACCATTGGCTAAAGTGTAAAAATCTGGCGATTCGAATAAATAACTTGAAGCTTGAACTTCTTTTCCAACACCAGTGCTTTTAACAGCTTCTACTCCTAAAAGAGCATTTATGTTGTGCTCTCCAAATGAAGTATTATAATTTAATGTATTCGTCCAAGTCCAGTCAAAACTAGATTGATCTTGTACAATTAAAGTATTTGTTCCTAAAGGCTCAGAATGTTCTGGATCTAAAGAAGCAAATGTTCTTCTGTCAAAGTTATTAGAACTAATACCATAACTTGTTTTCAACTTTAAACCGTCCATAAGTTCCAATTCAGCATAAACATCTCCAAAAAGACGCATAGACTTGTTAAAATCATTTTTACCACGAGATAGTTGAGCTACTGGGTTTCTTGCATTTCCTAAACCAGCAGAGTTACTGTAAGTACCTCCAAATCCTCCATTATCGTCATACACAGGAATTAATGGACTGCTACGCAATGCATTTTGAAAAGATTCACTATTTCCAGAATTACCATCAGACCAAGCTACATTCATATGTTGTCCAACTTTAAGTTTGTCTAAAATTTTAAATTCAGAGTTTAAACGAGATGTATAACGTTTAAAACCAGTATTCAATAAAATACCATCTCTGTTTAAATAACCCAAAGACATAAAGTATTTTCCAGATTCAGAACCATTAGACAATGACATGCTTACATTGCTTGTTGGTGCAATTTGTGTTACTGCAGCTGGCCAATTATTCCCTGCTCCAGGAACAGTAACTGGTTGGCTAACTCCAAGTAGTTGTGTTGGAACTGTAAAGGTACCTGTACCGTTTGGATCATATTGAGGATGCGTTAACGCAGCTCCATCATTTACCAAACTTTGGCGAATCATATTCATGTGCTGATTAGCGTTCAATAGACTCGGTAAGTTGCTAGCTTGAGAAGTACCTGAGTATACATCAAGAGAAAATGTTGCTTTTTGTTGATTGTACCCACCACTTTTAGTGGTTACAATAATTACCCCATTAGATGCTCTCGAACCATAAATTGCAGCTGCTCCATCTTTTAAAACATTCATTTGTGCAATGTTACTTGGATCAATACTGTTTAAAATATTTCCGTCTGTAGTTTGAACACCATCTATAATATACAATGGATCTGTATTGTTGGTTGTTCCAAAACCACGAATGGTAATCTTTGGAGCACCACCTGGTGAATTTGAACTTACAACATTAACACCTGAAACACGACCTTGTAAAACGTCTGCAGCATTTACTACTGGTACTTTCATAGCTTCCGCTATATCAACAGAGGCTACTGAACCAGAAATATCTCCTCTAGTTTGTGTTGTATACCCTACAACCACAATCTCATTTAAAGATGTTGTGTCTTGAGATAAGGTTACATTAATTACAGATTCAGAACCTACAGTTCTTTCTTCTTGTTTGTAGCCTAAATAATTAAAGATTAATACGTCTCCAGCATTTGCCATAATGGAGTATTTCCCGTCAAAATCGGTTTCTGTACCTACAGTGCTTCCTTTAACCTGGATACTAACTCCTGGTAATGACTCTGATCCTTCAGATACAGTACCTGTTACTTCTTGCGCGTACACCGCGCTTCCCAGAAGGAAAATAAAAGAAAGTAACAATTTTTTTAAAAATTTGCTTTTCATAATTGTTGTTAATTGTTAATTGTTAATTGTTATTGAATATAAAACTACTAGNTGTNNTT
>JGI24540J26637_10000572_pt1 | contig 15631 bp, 11 predicted proteins | sample NorSeaMetagenome_FD_26637 | JGI IMG/M metagenome (IMG submission 26637)
GGGGGGGGGGGAGAGAGAATCGAGGTGAGAACGGGGATTGCGAAGGAGAAGAAAGGAACCGCCATGCTTCACGGTCCAACGTCTGTTAAGGTCCCAACTCACCCTTGGGGGTCTTCTCGACATTCCAGAGGACCAGGCTGTAATCAGGTGCTCCTCCCTGCATTAGGCAGAGCTTGTTGTCCTGGCTAAAGCAGACGTGAATAACTTCCTTGCTCTCCAACTCCGCAAAGTTGAGAACCTTCCTCTTCCTGAGAGTAGTAGAATCGTAAATGTACACAATTCCCCGCTCCGACTTCTCCGAAACGGCTATGAAGCGCCGGTTGGGCGAAACACAAAGGCTGGTAATTGCCTCAGACACAAAAGGGGCAGTGGTCGAGGAGGGGATCAGGTCCATCTCTCGGGTGTCCGAGCGGTAGCTGTGGGGTAACGAAAGATATTTTGAGACGGTAGGGGCAAAGATGGGTTAGAACGGCAAGAGAAAATGATACAATAACTAAGCATAGCGTTCAAGGACCAGAAAATAGCCCATCCCACCCCCCCCGGAGCTCGACCATCTTACATGACTGTGTTTGAGCCACATGGGTAAACCACGACGCCTTCCTCGCAGAAATGGAGATTGTTGCGGACCGTTCCGCTCAACCCAAACAAGTGGGCGAACTTTAAGTTCTCCATCTTGTTTAAGGCCTTTGGACGTTAAGCGGATAAAAGACAAGAGCTCTTTCTCAAAACCCAAGGCACTTGGAAGGTCTTGATATGTGTGGTGATTGTTCCACGGATGACTTGTTCATCCCTAAGGCTCCCCGACGACCTCTCCACGAAATGATGCCAAGAGTTACGACGAGACTGCGGTCAAAGCCTCTCAAGTGGGCCACACTAACCCTCGTTTTCCTTGGCAGTTTGTGTGTGAATTTTGTGGAGTCCTCTGCGTCCGGAAATAACCGCGTTGACGATATCGCTGATTGGGGGGTTGAAATTATCGACGAGACCAACGGAAGGAACCTGCAAGTGTACGATGCGACAGCTGGCAACAGCTACGCCATCTTCGGTGTAAGAAATGATGCCACTGTGTACCCCGACGTGAAGAATATGGGAAAGAAGTGCTTCTCGGGACTTGGTCTAAGGGGTTGCAAGATAAGGCAGAGCTTTTTGGACGAGGCGGGGGACGGATGGCTACAAGAAGAAAGCGAGGAACTGAATTCCTTGTTGACTTGGGATGATGATGGCTTCGTAAGTGAGAACGAGGAATACTGGTGAGTCCCGCGTTGATGTTATGTTGTCATATCGTTGTCTCGTGGCAACTTACCCCCACATCCCCCCCCCAATCGCCAACATCACCAGCCTTTCGTGCTGCTCGAATTCGAGAGAAGACTACGAGATCGATGAAGTTTGGGACCTCACTTGCGACGCCGGTACCACGCACACATTCACCAAGATTTCCGAGTCAGACTATTGTATGGAGTTCCGTTTTCTTAGAAACGAGAACGGAGACGGAACGAGCAGTGGCGATCCTTGGAAAAATGGAAAGAACGGAGAGAATGGTGATGTGCTCCATTGCCGAATCGAGAGGTTCGGAGAGGAGTGGATCCCAAAAACTACGGATCCCGATTATAGGAAGGATGAAGTTATCAGGGACTGCATCGTTCCCACCCTCTCCCGTGACAGCAAGTCTGCCTTCCGCGGTTACACCATTGAGCTGGAGATACAGGAGAGGACGGATGGGTTGAAGTTCTGGCGCATGGTCCACGATTGCAAGGTCACGGTCAACGAGCAGCTTAACCTGCCGATGAAGAACATGGACCTCTGGAACCCCGGGAGGAAAAACATCATTTACGAGAAAATCATCCTCAAGTCTCCCACCTTTGAAGAAGAGGCTGGTTTCATTGTGCCGATTCACTTTGTCGTCCTAATGTGTATGATGCTTTACGCCTGCGCGCACCAGGCGCAGAAGCGCTGGAGGAACGAGTGTTGCCGAAGTTGCGGCAAGCAGCTGACATTTTCGGCGGGGGACGTTTGCTTTTGGTGCAGTTTCTACAAGGCCAACCCCACTCCCATGGTGCTGTGGGAGCAGATGAAGGCGCAGGATATTGAAAAGAGAGATGTCCCAGTTGGGGTGGTGGAAGAAACCTTCTTTGAGAAGTTTGAGCACTTTTACGATCGTGGTCTGGCCCAGGCAATGTGGGGGACCACCAAGGAGCAGGACGTCTATGAACTAGAGAGGTTAGATATGGAGGCGGGTTACCGAGATAGATACCCCTCCGGAAAGCCGATTGAACCTTCGGAGCTCTTCGAGAAGGACACGGGAATTACCGTGATCCAGAAGAAACTGTTTGACAAGTTTGGGAAGCGAGAGTTCTACCCTTCTTACAGCCCAGGAAGCCCAGCCCGTGAGATTTACAACAAGAAGAAGGTCTTCCAGATTGGTTACCACAAAAGGCTGACTGATAAGCAACAGTTTTTTGAGAGGATGAGAGCCGGAGAGTTGCCGATGCTTGAGAGAGGACCTGAGACCGATTCGACGCCTGATTCCCGCACGACTATCAAGTATTTCGACGGTTATGGGGAGGGTTCCGGATCGGGAAAGAAGAAGAAAAAGAAGAAGAAATTTAGGACTCCTGACAAGAGTTTCTCTTTCGCATCTGGAGGAGACGGCGACGACGACTTTGCAACCACCGGGGGCTTCACCAAAAGGATTCAATTTGGAGTCGAAGATTCTAGCTCTGGTCGTGGCGCCTTTAGGCCCTCCAAGGCTGCTAAACCGATAAGGTCGGCATTGAAAAGTGGGATGGCGAGGAAGAATGAAATTGGAGGGGGGGTCAAGTTCCAGGTTGGGAACCAGAATAATAGTGGTAGCGATGGAAGCGACGACATGGACTTGGACTTTGACGAAATGATCGACAAGGCGGCCGGGACGGCTGCGGCAAGGTTCGGACAGGTTGAGGACGAGGACGAAGTCAGGGAGAGGGAGACTACTCAGGAAAGGAAGAAGGAAAAGAAGAGGCTGGATAAGGAAAAGAAGAGGCTGAAGAAGGACGCCCTGGAGGCGAAGGCAAACATGAACAGGGCGACAGACAGGAGGCAGGGGGGCATTGTGACTGACTTTGACAGGGGTAAGCTCATTGAGAGTGTCAAGGGGGAGGAAGAGCAAGAGGCCAAGAAGGTGAAAGGCTTCTTCTCAAAGAGGCCGATGTCCCGATGGACCAAGATTGCAAACAGTATCCAGGAGGGTACGAGGGAGGCATACATTGAGAAGATATCGTCGGAGCCCAAGAACTTCATGGCCTTCCAGAGGCTGGGAGCGATTCTGAAGAAGGAGGCAGACGAGGAGATAGCAAAAGACCCCGTCTACGCATTCCAGTTGTTCCGCTGCGCGGCCTTGAGCTTGCAGAGGGCTGTGGCGCTAAGGGGTGTGAATGAAACCCTTAAGGACCCGGACTTCCCCTGGAGAGTGCTGGGGGAGGTGCACCTGAGAAGCTGGCTGTTGCAGGGGATTAAGGGAGACAGGCGGCACCTGGAGATGAGCTGCGAGGCCTGGGGATATGCCACCCGTCAGGTTAGCAACTCGGACGATCCTAAGTGCTTCGTCCACCACGCCTCTGCGCTTCAGTTCATGGGGAATTACAAACAGAGCGGCTTCGTGCTCGGTAGCATCATTACCAAGTTCCCTAGCTACTCGAAGCTGGGCGCAGTGTGCATGCAGGCTTGCGTTGTCTTGAAGAGCCTCCACCAGTTCAAGCAGGCGGCTGCTTACTTGGAGAACGTAATGAAGCACGGGCCCCCTGCCCCTTACACTCCCATCGACTGCATGTTCATCATGGGTAGGATTTACGAGGAGTGGGGCTATGACGAGGCGGGAGAGGGGCTCGAGGTGACGAGCAACAAGGCCTACAATCGAATATTCAACGCCCTCAAGACGGAGGAGATCATACCCAGCATGTCCAACTTTGAGGATTGGTTCGGGGACGCGATCACCTGGTGCAGCATGGCGGAGAAGTGCGCTGCTGCGGGGCACTACATCCTTGCAAGTGACTTCTTCAATGAAAGCATCCACCGTTACGAAGACGTTAAGTATCACACCCCGCTGGCCGTCCTACACTTCGAGAATGCCAAGTGCCTGTGCAGAGGCGGAAAAATGAGGGAGGCGAAAGAGGAGCTCCAGACGGCGCTGAGGATCGACCAAAATAACCAGAAGATGTTCAGTGTCTGGAGAGAGTGGGAGGAACCCAGTCACATCCTCGAGGATCAGTTGAAGTTACCCGGTCACAAGTTCGTTAAGAAGTTGAGTGAGTTGATCCCAACGGTCGCAGAGGGTTAGAAGGAAGGAAGGAAGGAAAATGTTGTTGGAATGTTTATTTTTTATTCTAGGGAATTCAAAGGACAACAACAGTTAAATTATTCCCCTCAACTCCTCTCCATTTCCTCTCCCCCCGCACAAGTGCCCTTAAACCTCCCCCCCTTCACTTGAAGTAAGTCTTGGTGATATTCGCGGCCTTGGCAGACTTGCGAGGCTTATTGGGCTTGCGAGTGGGGATGGGAGTAAGGGGGGTGTCCGCAGTATCTGCAATAGAGGTGCCCTTGGATCGAGTTTTCTTGCAAATGGGGCACCTCAAATCTCTCGACTCCTCCGGCCATATAAGTATAACATGCGTGCAACTCAAGCGAACAGGGTAGGCTCCAGGCTTCACCGCCTGGCGAGCTGCCCATGTGTCACTCTAGTTGGGCTGCTGCGAGGGCGAAACCCCTGCTGCGAGGGCGAAACCCCTGCTGCGAGTGCGAGACCCCCTGCTGCGAGGTCGAGACTCCACGCTGTGTAGGAGTTGCGCGCTTCCCGACCCCCTTGGTGGCCGCAGAAGCCTCCTCGTAGGACTTCGAGGTGGTGTACGAAGGTAAGAGACGCTTCCGTACAATGATAAGAGGCGCTTCACGTACAATGCACCAGTGTCTGTGACTGTATATCGGTCATGAGGGAGAGCGGCGGCCTAAGGAGGAGGCGTGTGTTAGTATATATGGTGCGGAAGCTTGTCTTTATCGCGTCGCTCTCGTTAATCGCGTCGCTCTGTCTTTCACTGTGTTGCGCTCGTTCATCCCGTCGCTCCGTCCTTCGTCGTGTTGATCTCATTCATAGAATCACTCTCGTTCATCGCGTCGCTCTTACGCTGAGGAGAAAAATAAGCGCGTCGACGCGGCAGAAAGTCATACCTTGGGTAGATTTTGGGAGTGGGCAGGACTTTGGGGGGAGTTTGTGGTTGTTGGGTGAGTAACATAATTTTAGATATCTCAGACCATCTCAACGCGAGAATAATGGCAATACGATCGTTCTGAGACCGTATTAAGCCCAGAATTAATAACTATGAGTCTCCATGGTTTGGTAGTCCATTTCCACAACCCTCAAACGCCTTTAATCAACAAGCTGCGTATCGAAAGTGTGCCGTCAGCGACGTTTCTGGAGATGAAGATGTCGATAACGTAGTAATAATCACGGATAAGAAGGCTGATCATTCTCCACCTGTCCCTACCCCCCCCAGCCCGAAGTTGTATCCCTCGTACCTTCTCTCAAAAAGCACGTCCCAAAACGTCTAGCGTCGTTAATGAGTCTTATAGGGAGAGGAAGAGTGAAGAAACCATCCCAGATATGGTCGGAGATGAGGAGAACAACCTGAAGGATGGCCAAGGCGAGTAAGTTGCAAAGGTTGAGGATCTTGCTGTTATTGTTAGCTTTTGTGCTAAAATGCAATTTTGATGGTAAAAGTAGGGTAATGTGAGCGAGTTAGGTAACACAAACAAAACGCTTGAAAAGTAAGTGCGCGACGATATTAGGGACTCGGTCCCGCGGATATCGCTGCAAACGGTCCTCAAGGGCACCTCGAGTAGTAATATTATAAAAACCTCCCACCCACCCTGCAGAGGAACGCCGCTGGATAGATTGATCAAGGGCGCTTCGAAGCAAAACGGGGAAAACGGTAGGCAGTAAACTACGCTTCGTTTTTATAGAAAACCATCGTCTTCTTTCTTAGTCCTTGTGGCCTTCGGTCGAGCCTTAGGATTCCACAACTTCTTTTTCCTACTGCTCCTCCTGGGGGGCACAATCACCCCGTCCACGTCGTCCATCACGCTGTAAAGTTCAGGGTGCAGCCTCCTGTGCTCCTCCTTCGGATCCGGGCGCTTCCCAGGAGTTAAGGAGTCCTTCAATATTTGCATCTTCTCCCTCTTCGAATCCTTCAGTTCCTTCTCTATGTTGCTCTTCGCCTCCTTAGTGTAGTCCATTTCGCCCTTGATCTCCCTCTTCTTCTCGCTGTGGAAATGCCACGCAGCAATGGCCATCAGGACGGTAACCATCATGCTCAGGTCGTCACCTATGAAAAGCGACAACACTGACCTCGCGACCATGCCAAAACACAACAACGCGAGAGGATTACTCTTGTCCAGACCATGGCTTTTCAAGAAGTCGAGGACTAACTTAACAGCTTTGGAGATCTTGTCATCTACCCCCTCCTCTGAAATTTCAACAGGTGGATACGAAAGCTTCGGAGTCGACTGTGTCATATTATATAGCCGAAAAGGTAAGCTCCTGAGAAGGGAAAATTGCAAAAATCAAAAAAAAATTGGTTTGACTTCAGAATTCAATGACAGCTTCACTCGACGAAATCTTGATCTTGAGCAAGGACTCTAAGGTGAGTTTTGTGTAACATTTGAGAGATTATCGAAACATGAGGTGGTTTAAACATATTTCTATTCGACTCCCTCTTGGATCGATCCGGAGGTGTGCAGTTTATTCCTTCTCTTCTTAACATTTTCCAACTCCCTTCCCCTCATTCGCTCGTATTTACACATAGGGTCTAGCACTACGAAGTCTACTTCAGACAGCTCTCAATTCGCCACAGATATTCCACCTAACTCAGCTCCTCCACCTCCCTCCGCCCCCTTCTGATTGTCCTTCGATGCCGTTTTTCAAGCTGGTTGACATTTATCATGATGGTGATGTTGAGGGTTGGAAGAAATGGAAGGGAGAGAACAAGATCAGCGGTGTGGGGGATAATTTTGAGGCCAAGGTGAGGGCGAGGAGCGCAGTGAAGCGAGGGCGAGGAGCGAAGCGACGAGTAGGGGTTGAGGCGAGGAGAAAAGCTGCGAGTTGGGGAGGGTAGCCCCTAGTCTTTTTGTAATAGCATTTGGCAAGTTGCTACGCTCGCTGCCATGCCCGTCTCTAACGTTCCTCTCCCCCTCCCTCCATAGTTCAATGTGATGGCTTTCCTTCACTACACTGTCGTTCAGCCCTCTCCCACCGTTCCGCTCAGTGGCCTTTGTGCCCACCTTTCCCTCCCCCAGGACAAGGCTGAGGCGACAATTCGCACCGCAATCTATGAGGGATTTTACTCGGGTAAGATCTCTCACATTGGAGGGGGCGGGGAGGACTACGTGGCAGGTAACGTTACGTACGATTTTGGGTGGAAGGGGGAGGGAGAGATTGAGGGGATCCTTGAGGGTTTGAAGGCTGTGAGGGAAAGAGTAAGGACAGTGCAAAAAGGGCTGAAGGAATAATATGGTCTTGTTATATCAACGATCGTAATCTCTACACCATTTCTTTGCCCTCGCATCACCTGCGTCCCTTGCCTTTCGCATCCATGCTTTGCCCTCCTCCTTTTTCTCCCCGATGCTCAAGAACTCGCCACCATCATTTATCGCGCCCAAAACAAACATTGACTCTGCGTTTCCCATCCTTGCCGACCTCTTGTACAACTCCATGCATTTTCCCTCGTCTCTCTCGACCCCGTTCCCCCACCTATACATGTTGGCCAAGATACCAGTAATTTTCGGCATGGCCTCCTTGAGCTTGTCCTCCAATATCTCATCAGTTTTGAGCTCTTTGGTGTTGAAGCCAGCGTGTTCCAGAATGTTCTCTGTGCTGAGCACGTGGCCCTCCCCTGCGGCCTTTGCCCACCACTCGCAAGCCTTCACATAATCAACCTCCTGGCCAAGGTTGCCCTTGGCGTGGCAATTCCCTAGTTTGAACATCGCCGGCACATCGCCACCCTCTGCCGCGAGCTCGTAATACTGCAATGCTTGGTCGCCCTCACCCTCACCCTTACCCATCTCCTCCAACTCTCTTTGCTTCCTCCCCTCAATTACGGCCTTGCATTCAGCGGCGAAACCGCGAGCTTCCTTCCTGCCCAAATCGGCGGCCTTCAAGTACCACTCTGCTGCCTTCTCCAAGTCTACCTCAACTGGATCCTGCTCGCTCTTGAAACCGTGGTGATAAACCATCGCGAGGTTGTATACGGCATCGCAAACCTCTTCCTCGGCCGCCTTCTCCCACCATTTCACCATCTCATTCCCGTTCTTCTTCTGCTTGTAACTCCCAGTGTGATACACGACGCCCAAATCAAAAGCAGCATCCTTGTCACCTTGGCTCGCCATAAACTTAAGGTCAATCAGCATCATGTCGTTATCCTCGTCATCTGAGAAGCAGACATAGTGCATGCTCTCCTCCTCGTCGTTGAAAAATGTTCCACCTGTCGCAGGGTTTGGCGTCTTCGCTTTCTGCGCAGCCCGTTTCGGTGACTGCGAGGCTTTTGGAGACTTCAGGGTCAGGACCATGCCGACATTGGTCAATTCCCCCACATCTCCTCCTCCGGAAAAGCTGGGATCTGGAAGCGTAAGTCCCTCTTTTTTCGTGGAGTCAAAGGCCACCACCCTCTTTTTAACTTGCTCGAGAAGCTGAGATGAGCTCAGGGACACTTTATCTGGAAGTGCCTCGTACCAATCCGTTAAGTCTGTGTATTGCGCAAATGTTATGAAAGGCGGGGTACAGGGAGAGGTAACTGACGCTGCGGTGCCCATTATCAGTGATATTTAAATCTTTTGGTCCAGGCCATGGTGAGGATCATTTAATTTCTGCAAGGAAGCAACTGGGACGGTTAGTCTTTCCACTCCGCGAGCCGAGGTGTCACCTCGAGTCGTCGCTTTTCTCTATTTCTAATGATTTCAACATTCATCTCACTGTTGGTTGCGTTCTCTTTCATCAAGTCGTCCCTTTCTGATACTACAACCCTTCCCCTTTCCTGTTGGAGTGTTGGTAAAAGATTTGGGGAGTCAATAACAGCCTCCCAATGCTCCTAGAGCTTTCAGCTCGGGGTGGGAGGGTCATCAACCACTTGCACGAGAACGTTTCAGTTCCCCATCTTCTTCATTCCTTTGACCTCTGCAATCGATGCGGCAGACAGTGTTTCGCTCTCTTTGCGTGTATCTGACGCACCCAAGGCTTCGAGTCTTTTGTCCTTTGATCTCTACGGACTCGGGGCAAGCGCGATTCCAGGAGATGTGGTGGAAAGTGACTGGTTTTTAGGGCCTTCCGCTGATGCTCCTGACTCCAACGTACTTATCTCGAGTGGAGTCATTAATGATGATGCTGTCGAGGGACAAGATATTATCGTAGACGTCACTTACTACCTCAAGTCCTTAACATCCTCCTCTTCGCCATCTTCTATGTCCTACGCTGTCCTGAGACTGTCGAACTCAGATGATCTTGGTTGTAGCGAAGCTTGCGACAATAGTTGTTTGATAAAACGCTTTATGATAGACCATGCCATGGGGACATCATTGACTCTGGAATACTCTCCATCTCAGTCGCATCAGAGTTCCTTCGTTTCGGCCAACTGCAACGAGGACGGAACAATCGCCCTAACGTATGCGACTGACGCAAAAGGAAATGTTATACCTGACTTTAGCTCCGTTGGGTACCACAAGGGGGACAATCCTATCCCGAACCTCCCAACTGTAACAAAAATTGCTGCAGACCCTGATGAAGGGGACGATACCGCGAGGCTTCAAGATGCTGTGGATCTTGGTGGAGTGATTGAGCTCGGCGTTGGGATATTCCGAATCTCGTCGCCGATCATTCTGACAATATCCAATACCGTAGTGCGATGACAAGGTTCAGGAACAACGGTTCTTAGTACCACAACAAGCAGCGACAAGGAGGTTCTCTTCAAAGTCGGTGATGGTGGGTCGGCAAGCAGGATCTCAGGGTCCGAGGTAACGATCGTAGATTCATATATTCCTATTGGATCGACTGAAATCACTGTCTCAGATGCAACCGGTTTTAGTGAAGGTGACAGAATAATTGTGCTCAGACCAGGAACAGATGAACGGATTTCTTTGATCGGGATGGATGCAATACCTGACTGTGTTTCGCCGGACTGTAATCAATGGACGGCGGCTTCCTATAGTCTAACGTGTGAGAGAGAGGTCGTGGCAATCACGGGTGACATGCTGAGGATCGATCAGCCCCTTGTGCACGGCCTGGACGTTTCGTTTGGGGGAGGAGAAGTTTACAAAATCAATATGGCGAGGCTGGAGGAGATAGGAATCGAAAACATGCGCTTGGAGAGCACATATAGTTCATCGGTCGGTATTGACATAGATGAGGATCACGCTTGGACTGCCGTTCAATTTAACAATGTGCAACACAGTTGGGCGCGCAGTTTGGAGTGTTGGCATTTTACTTTTAGCTGCGTCCACACGATGAAAGATTCGAAGTACATTTCCACGCTTAATTGCACCTCTTACGACCCTGCCAGCATCATCACTGGCGGGCGGCGGTACAGCTTCGATACAGATGGACAGATGAATCTCGTGTCTGGGTGTCACTCGCGGAATGGGCGTCACGACTATGTTACGGGGAGTAAGGTACCTGGCCCCAACGTATTCCATGACAGCTCGGCCGTCATGGCGCACTCGGACATAGGGCCGCACCACCGTTACGCCACCGGGATTCTTTGGGACACCTTGAGAGGGTTCGACGCGCGTGTGTGGGATAGGGGTAATATGGGTTCAGGGGTGAGGCAGAGCGAGGAGCGAAGCGACGAGCTGACAACGCAATCGCAAGCGGCGAAAACTGCACGTGCCCATACTTCCGTACAAGACGCGCCCTCTCTTAAACCACCGCGAAAATGCTCACTCATCATTCCAACCCTTTTCGCGATTCGCTTCGCTCATCACAGCATGGGTGGTCTTGCGCTTTTAATGTAATGTTCGATCTTCTTGCGAGCAGGGACAATGGTGCGAGCGGCAACGCTGCCGACCTAAACATCGCCTCTCCGCCAGGTGCCGTAAACTGGGGTATTGGTTGCGTCAGCGATAAGATTTCAGGCGACGGCCTCCACGAGAGTAGTGGGATGCATGTCTTTCATAGAAGCCTCTGCGAGGCCCAGTTGAGTGTCGGACTTGGTGTCAAATACTTTTAGTGCCCTGACCTACGCACTAGTCAGCCAACAAGCTCCCCAAGTGCTTCCCCGACCAGCTCTCCCACTTTGAGTCCTACGGGTGCTCCAACGGATTCTCCAACGGAAGCACCGACAACAGACGCTCCAACAGCGCTTCAACAACGGACGCTCCAATGATGAACGCCCCTTCAGCTTCCCTTGCCAAGATTTTCCTGGTCAAGGCCGAAGTAGCTTTATCGCTTTCGAAGGGAAAATGGGAAGAGAGCGGAGAGGAGGCCTTCAAGAAGTCCATCTCGAAGTCGATTGGGGTCGCTGCCGACAATGTCAAGATATTGGCTGTGAAAGAGATCGCCGCAAGGAAGAAGCTGAGGTTGCTCGAGGAAGGAAATACAAAGCTTGAGGTGGACTTCGAAGTTGACGTGACCGAGAAGGTAGGGGGAGGAGGGGATGAGGTAGTCGAAGATCTCGTTGCTAAATTGCGCGTGACTATCAAGGCGAACGAGCTCGTAGAGGACGTCAAAGGGGCGACTGGCGTTACCGATTTGAGCGTGGAAGTAATCGAAGAGCCCGTCAGCTCCATCAAGGAAAATGATGACACTGGAACCAACGAGGAAGAGAAAGTTGGGGTGCACACGCAGCCGCAGGGTGGCTGGAGGCATTTTGTCTTTTGTGACGCTAACAACTTGGAGGATTGCCTTCCAACATACATCTCTGGTGGCTTGATGATCTTCGGGATATGCTGCTGTTGCGCTGCGTATGCTATGAAAGTGTGCTCAAGAGATGAGAGGAGGGGCAGAGTAGCGAAGAAGCACGATAAGCTCATGAAGAAACGGAGCACGAAGAAATTCAAGCAAGAGTTTGAGATGCCAAGCGGATTTGGGGGAGTCAGGGACAGTGAATTTTCGGACCCAAGCAGGTCGTCGGCTTTCGAGGGGGAGAACCCGATGGGAAGGCCGAGACCAGCGCAACCTCCAGCTGGAAGAAGGAAGAAGGAAGAAGGAAGAGAGGTCCAAGTGTCTGGGAGGAGTTTGTCGACGAGGATAGTGGTTACAAATACTTCGTAAACAGCGAGACTGGGGAGAGCGATTTGAGTCAGCCTAATGGCTGGGAGGGATAATGTGGAGACGACATTATTCTAACGCAATAAAGACGACATTCTATCAGAAAGCTGAGAATTATTAATCCTCACACCCAGCCCATACCCCTGCCCCATTTTGTAGTTTGTGTTTCTCTTTATTGAACGAGCCTATTCGTCATCGTCAAAAGGAAGCTCCTCATCCTCGCCAAGACCGAGCTTCTCCCTCTTCTTCCTAAGTGCCTCGACCTCTATCTGGCCGGTGTAGACGGCGAGGCCGACGAGGGCGACGTAAATAATGCCAAAGACGAAGTACATCATAAGAAGAGTAGATTTCTCGTCGGTGTCAATGACTCCCTTGAGGAGTAGAGCGAAGAAGGCGAGCAAAAATGACCAGAGGCAGCCGTAGCAGGAGGAGATCAAGAAGATATCCTCCCAGTCATTTCCGCAACCAATGCCACACTTCTTTCCCTTGGCGTACTCCCAGACAACGGGCTTGTAGTTGTCGTGGTCCCAAATCTCCTGCATGGACTCGGGGCGGAAGGAAGGAGACTTGGCAAACTTGGCTCTGTTCTTGGCAATGAGCTCGAACCCTTCCATGCAGTACTCCCAATCGGCCTTGTTAAGAAGGTGGATGTCCAAGTTCCTGTGTCCCTCGAAAACCAGTCTCATGAAGAATTCGCCCTGGTCAAACTTCTCCTTGCTGTACTGGCAAGATACGAGGTTCGCGATAGGGAGCATAGTGTGCTTGGTCGACTCCTGGTAGTTGGTGTGGCCGACGTCGGCGAGGTACTCGGCCTTGGAGGGGTAGTCGCCAATTTTAACGGAGCGCCAGGAAATCATGTGGCCTGACTCGTCACAGTAGAGCACACGGCGCGCTGGGGTCGCCATGGAGCTCTTGGGCATCTTGGTGATGAGGAATCCATTCTGCAAGGGGGGGGGGATAGAGAGAAAGGGGTGAGAAGAGCCACGAGGGGACAGTAGGGGATCTTCCTGAAACAGGCACTAAAAAGGACCCAATTCGAAAGTGTTGGACACCACATATATATTTTAAGACTCCAATTGATGCATTGACGCTCGCAGAACGATACTCCAAACCCCAGAAAATCAACAAACACAACAGCACGGAGGATAGAAAGTGCGAAGGTCCTTGTGCCATTTCTTCATCCTAGTGCACCTTTTCTCGCAAGGAGGGGGGTGTGGGGGGTCTGATAAGGGCAAAAGGAAGGGTCAAGGACAACAAGATTGCAAGATAACAAACAAATCATCCCCAAAAACCCGGGCCAAGCGGGCACCGCTCCGCCCAGGATCTTATCCAAAACCCTCTTCCTGACTCTCCGCAAATGGCGCAGCGTCACATACCTTCAAGTGGAAGAGGAACTCGTCGATCTTCTTGTCTTCGTCGACGGTGGGAGTGACATCCGCCATTCCAGTTCAGGTAATGTTGTGAGGGGTCAGAAGGTCAATTTTTCAGCCCGTTTTAGGAGAGATGGTGTTTTTTGGAGGGGGGGATAATTGGGGGTGATTGAGGAAAAGAACGACGGATTTTGGTGATTTAGGGAGGTTGGTAGAAGGGGGCGCCCTCCACCTGCATACTTCGGTCTCTTTGCTAGTAAATTGTTCAGAAAAGGAAGACATTTGCAATATTTTTAGACGAAAAAACGTTCCGTCGGCCAATGCTATCGCACTCGACAATTAGGAAGGTTACAATATCCCGAAGTTTTCCTTTTATTCTGATAATATAACGCTATTTGAGGACAAAAACCTGATAAATCTCAACCTTCCAGCGTTTTCCAACCTCTCCAACAACTCACTTTCTGTTAAGGACGCAATGTCGTTTTTTGATGATGGCGGTAACTATGATCGGTTCCAGGTTAGTTATATCTGATATTTCGACGATTGCGCGTCGAATATACTGCCGGGGGTGCAGTCCAGTGGAAAAATAGCCTCTTCCACCACCCTTTCCCCACGGGAGTTGGGAGAGGGAGTGGTCAATATCTTGATATCATCGTTTCGTTCCTGGTTTCTCCTTTCTTCTCCATCAACTTGCCCGAATTTCCATCGTTTGCTTACCTTCGACCTCCCTATTTCTTCTCCTCTCTCCCCAAACAGACCATGTCCCTGCAGTCTGCCGGAGCCTCGACAATCCCAAACTCCAAGCATGAGAGGGCGGCGTCTCTGAGCTTTGTCGGTCGCGGCTCCAACGATGTGTCTGACATTGAGGGAGCTCGTCCGACTCAGAAGATGAACCGCTTCACGAAGAAGCCCAATTACACATACGACATCTCTGACATTCAGGGAACCCGCCCCTTGCCCCTACACAGGGAGACAAACTCGGTGGACTACACCCTCAAGCACGATGATATCGAGGGCTCGCGCCCGCGTGGGGCCACCCACCAAAATGTTCGCGCCAAGAACCCTGTGGACCCCCTTGTTCCCAACTACAAGCTTCCCACTTACGAGCTTCCCCCAGATGGAACTCCCAAGTTCCTTCGCGATACGCTCGATGTGACTGATATTGATGGGACGAGGAGTAAGCCCTTGTACAAATTTCCCACGAGGGAGAACTTCGAGGTCAGGGACATTGAGGGAGCTGAGGCTGGATGGAAGCCCAGGCACAAGAGGGTTCAGGCCGAAGGGCAGCCTCGCAACATCATGGAGGTCGCCGACATAAACCAGCAGGGAGTGAAAAAGTCCCAACGCTGCACCGATCCCCTCCGTCCCGTTCACTTTATCAACGGAATGGTGGTCAAGGACGATATGAAGTACACAATGCCTAGGAGGCTCCCACCCAAGCGCGATGGCCCCTTCTTCCCTCTCACGACAAAGGACATTGAAGGCGCGTACCCTGGCTGGACTCCACCCCACGCCATGCAGCCCCCCCTTGAGCAGAGGAGACACTTTAGGAACACAAACTTCGTCGGCGATATTGCCGGCGCCCAGTCTGACACAGTGATGCATTGTATCAAGACCAACAGGGTCACCAACCCCCTCAACCCGGCTTACACTAGCCTGGATGGGGAGGTCATGCCGTCTGACCAGCCCAAGACCCAGGCCACCCTCGAGGCCGAGGCGTCGCTGAGGTACGCGATGGAGAACAGCATGAGACAAGAGGTTGAGGCGGGGGGCAGGATGGAACAGGCAAAGAGCGCCTCCTTCAACAATACTACCGATTTTGCCGACATTACGGTGCCGCAGGAGCGGTTTGTGGCCCCTGTGCAGGTGCTTCAGCCCGAGACGAACTACTACGACGAAAAGGATCATAGGATCGCCCAGCTTGAAGCCGAGGTTAGCCAGCTGAGGGGTACGTTTGCTGGAGGGGCAATGGGGGGAGGAGGGA
>JGI24540J26637_10000574_pt1 | contig 15589 bp, 15 predicted proteins | sample NorSeaMetagenome_FD_26637 | JGI IMG/M metagenome (IMG submission 26637)
TTTTCTGAGAAATATACAAAGATAGAGAACCTCCAAAGTGAAATCTTTTAATGTTAGTTAACCCCCACGGCCAAGGTAATTTAATGCCTCTTCTTGTTTCAGAAGACACTAGGCCCGAAGAATTAAGGCGTGCAGAATCATTTGTAAAAGTTCTACTATCGACTAGAGAGCTATCAGATTTATTAATGTTAGCGATGGGCGCTTATACGCCTTTAAAAGGCTTTATGGGTGAAGAAGATTGGCGCGGTTGCTGTTCAGATATGACTACGTCAGATGGTATATTTTGGCCGATCCCTATTACCCTTTCAACATCGGAAGAGATAAGTAGTTCTATAAAGATTGGTGATGAAGTCGCCTTAGTTAATGATAGTTTAAAAATCTTCGGCACCCTAAAAGTTGAACAAAAATATAACATTGATAAAAATTATGAGTGTTTACATGTTTTTCGTACAGCAGATGNAGCTCACCCAGGGGTGGCGAAGATTTTAGANCAAGGAAANGTAAACTTANCGGGTCCAGTAAAAGTTTTNGACGAAGATCATTATCCAGAAACATATAAAGGATTGTACTATAAACCGAGCCAAACTCGCGCGCTATTTGAGGAAAACGGTTGGTCAACAGTAGCAGCTTTTCAAACTCGCAACCCTATGCATCGTAGTCACGAATATCTTGCGAAAATTGCTGTTGAGCTCTGTGATGGGTTACTAATTCATCAGGTGTTAGGAGCATTAAAGCCGGGAGATATTCCAGCGGATGTTAGAGTTGAATCGATTAACAGCTTAGTTAAGAATTATTTTGTTCAGGGAACTGTTGTCCAAGCAGGTTACCCAATCGAAATGAGATATGGCGGACCAAGAGAGGCATTATTACACGCAGTTTTTAGACAAAACTTTGGATGCTCGCATCTAGTAGTTGGGCGTGATCATGCTGGTGCTGGTAAATACTATGGCCCTTTTGATGCTCACAAGATTTTTGATGAAATTCCTTCCGAAAGTTTAGAGACAAAAGCTATCAAAATTGATATTACTTTCTATTGCTACAAGTGTCATGGGATGGCTACAGGTAGAACTTGTCCACATGGCGAAGAAGACCGATTAAATGTTTCAGGTACGAGGTTGAGAGAAATGCTTGCAAATAACGAGGCTGTTCCAACTGAATTTAGTAGACCCGAGGTTCTTGAAGTTTTACAGAAGTATTATTATAACGCTGATAACTAAAATAAGAAAACTTAGAAAGTACCAAGCCACAATTTAATGAAGCTAGGAAATACAATATGTTTGATATAAATCCCTTTGCCCAACTTTCTTCATCAGTACCACCTCTTGTAATGCAATTATTTGTGATAGTGATGATCCTCATGGTTGCTGGTGGTACTTTGTTTGATATCATTCATAAAGGAAGTGCCAAGTACTTTTTCCAACTTGTCAATAAGAGTAGGACTAATGCCACAATTAACACTAGTGCTGGAGAAAAATTAGCTGTCGTTGTCAAGACAACAGCTCATGATGTTTTAACATCAGGAGAGTTTTGTAGTACTCGACGAAGAATTGCTCACCTTTTAACAATGTACGGTTTCATTATTTATGTAGTTTCAACAGTGATAATGGTATTCAGTTATTCATCATTAGATACCCTAACTCCTGCGATTCTGCCCTACCTTTGGTGGTTGGGAGGTGCAATGATTTGTATTGGAGGTTACTGGTTTTGGTTTTTTATCAGGGTTGATGTATCTGCAGAGGGAAATTCTCCATTTCGATTAGTTCGAGCCGATTTGTTTGTTGTTTCACTTATGGCAAGTGTCACTTTTGGTTTAATCTGGGCTTATTTACAAGGTAATGGTAATTCCTGGTCAACTCTCGTTTTAGCCCTATACTTGATTACCACTCTTGTATTTTTTGGTTCAGTGCCTTGGTCAAAATTCTCACATATGTTTTTTAAACCAGCAGCCGCGTATCAAAAAAACTTAGCTGTCGCAAATGGTGGACGACGTAATTTACCCCCGCCATCTGATAGTCCGGCAATATACGGCAAAGCTCAACGCCATACCCATAACTATTAATCGCTATATTAATTAAAACTGAATAGACCTTTAAACAGGAGTTAAAACACATGCCAACATTCGTTTATATGACAAGTTGTGACGGTTGCGGTCACTGTGTAGATATATGTCCCTCAGACATTATGCACATTGATCCAGTAACTCGTCGCGCAGTAAACATAGAACCAAACTTTTGCTGGGAGTGTTATTCCTGTGTTAAGGCTTGCCCTCAAAATGCTATAGACGTCCGTGGGTATGCAGACTTTGCGCCGATGGGTCATAGTGTTCGTTGCTTACGGGAAGAAGAAAAAGGTACAATTTCGTGGAAACTTAAGTTTCGTGATGGACGAGTAAAGGATTTTGTATCTCCAATAAGGACTACACCCTGGGGATCAATCAAAGCTGTGACAGAATATAGTGCACCTAGTGACGCAGCCTTTGATTCGCAAGAACTGGCGCATGAGCCAGAATATCTAAAAATTGAAGGTGGCCTTCCAACCTACTCAGGTAAATTTAAAGAAGGAGTCGTATAATGGCTCGAAGAAAGACAATATACGTAGATTCAGACATTCTGGTTGTAGGTGGTGGATTTGGTGGTTGTGGAGCAGCATACGAGTCAAGATATTGGGGTCGTGACAAAAAAGTTGTTGTTGTTGAAAAAGCAAATATCGAACGGAGCGGTGCCGTTGCACAAGGGCTTTATGCGATTAACTGCTACATGGGTATGCAGTGGGGTGAAAACACTCCAGAAGATTACGTCCGTTATCAACGTAACGACCTAATGGGTTTAGTTCGTGAGGATCTTGGTTACGACATCGGTCGACATGTTGATTCAACAGTACATATGTTTGAAGAATGGGGTTTGCCAATCATGACGGACCCAGAAACTGGTCGCTATCAAAGAGAAGGTAAGTGGCAAATCATGATACATGGTGAAAGCTACAAACCTATCGTAGCTGAGGCTGCCCGCAAAGCAGCAACAGAAGTCTATAATCGTATAATGGTTACACATTTACTTATGGACAAGAAAAAGAAAAACCGAGTTGCAGGAGCAGTTGGCTTTAACGTGCGTACAGGGGATTTTTATGTATTTAGATCTAAAGCAGTAATTATAGCAGCTGGTGGAGCGTCCCATATCTTTAAACCTCACTCAGCAGGAGAAGGCATGGGTAGGACATGGTATGCGCCATGGAGTAGTGCATCCGCGTACGCATTGCCCATCTTAACTGGGGCAAAAATGACTCAAATGGAAAACCGAATTGTGTTAACACGGTTTAAAGACGGTTATGGTCCCGTAGGAGCATACTTTCTTCACTTGAAAACAACTACAGAAAATGCCTATGGGGAAGCTTATGAGGCAAAATGGCGGTCTTCAATTGAAGATATGGTAGGAGATTATGTAAATCATGAACCTACCCCTACTTGTCTACGAAACCACGCATTCTTAAAGGAAGTGGAGGCTGGAAGAGGACCGATCAGGATGGTAACGAAGGAGGCCTTTAAGGATCCCCATAAAGAAGTAATTGGTTGGGAAAATTTCTTAGGTATGACAATTGGCCAAGCGGTTGTATGGGCAGCAAACAATATTGACCCCAAAGAAACAAATCCTGAGCTGGTAATGTCTGAACCATACGTTATGGGATCTCACGCCACATGTTCTGGAGCTTGGGCGAGTGGCCCAGAAGATTATGCCCCAGATGAATACCAGTGGGGATATAATAGAATGATGACTGTTGATGGACTATTTGGAGCAGGTGATACCCTTGGAGGGACACCCCATAAGTTTTCTTCAGGCTCCTTTACTGAAGGACGAATAGCAGGTAAGGCCGCAAATAAATACATAAATGATTTAGGCACAGATCAACCAGAAGTCAGTGAGCAGGAATATGAAACTCTAAAGCAAATTATATATCAGCCTCTAGAAACTTATCGTGTTGGGCGTAATGAAATAACTGCAGGTACAGTGTCACCAAGCTATTTGCTACCGCTTTCAGGTTTACAAAGGCTCGAAAAAATTATGGATGAATATGTTGGAGGCGCTGGCACACGATATATGACTAATGAGCCAATGCTTACACGAGGTTTAGAACTTCTAAAAATGCTTAAAGAGGATTTAGCGTTCTTGGGAGCAGATAGTCTTCATCAGCTCCAGAGATCTTGGGAGCTCCATCACAGGGTAATCGCGTCTGAATGTGTAACTCATCACACAATGTATAGAAAAGAGACGCGTTGGCCAGGATACTATTATCGTGGTGATCATCCGCAACTTGATGATAAAGACTGGCATTGCTTCACTTTATCTAGCTACAATCAGGAGGCCGACGAATATTCTATGGAGAGCGCACCAGTGCATCATATTGTAGACTAAGGTACAATAAATGTTGGTAGCACATATTTCCGACACACATATTATGGCACCAAAAGAACCTAACGAACGGTCACTAGAACGTATAAATTTCTTTCAGAGATGCGTAGACGATATTAATTCTTTAGGAACTATCCCAGATGTTGTTATACATACGGGTGACTTAACTGATAATGGTTTGCCGCGCGAATATATTGTAGCTAAAGATATTTTAAAGAGCTTAAATGTCCCCTTTTTTCTAACACCAGGGAATCGAGATGGGAGCATGAGTATGATGGATTCTTGCGCTGAGGATCTTAATATTTCTAAAAACCATGATTCTATGGTTTATGCAGTTAATGAGTTTTCAATTCGACTCATCTCCGTAGACACATCATCAACTCGAGGACCAAAAGGGGACTTAAGCACAAAGAAATTACAAAAATTAAAGAACCTCTTAAACGATTACCGAGATCAACCTACACTTCTGTTTATGCATCATCCCCCATTTAGTATCTCATTAGGCGACAGTTCATATTTTGAATATGATCAACCAGATTCCATAAGGAAGTTCTGCAATCTTATACAAAATTACAAACAGGTAATAGGTATTTTTTGTGGACATATTCATAGAACTTATAACACTACGCTTGGCAATATTGAAGCTAACGTCATGCCTTCAATAGCGTTAGATTTGTCACAAGAAAGAATTACTAACAAAGTACACTTACCTGTATATCACCTTCATAAGTTTTATGATGGGCTTAGATATGAAACTGAAATACGAAATACATAGCTTTTTAACTAAACAAACATCTTTCTTAAAAGGAAATTGAACATGCAGGAAACAGAGGAAGTAATTTTTAACACAATAAAAGATAATGGTGGGAATCGTTTAACCCATTGTAGTATGGAGGATCATCCAGATATTGCTCTTGCAATTATGGGAGAAGACTTACCACCTAACTATGTTGGTCCTCCTGATTTATTAGGCAAATTTAATGTAGAAATTCCTTCTGAGACCGGAGAGATTGGTATTACTATCTGGTTTTCTACTCAAGAAGATAATGATAAAATGTCTATGATAATTCAAAAATTTATCGAATGGAGATTTCCAAAACTAGTTATTACTAAAGATACCACTATGGGTGTCTATGAACCTGGAAAACTTACAGTTAAAGTAGATTAAGCTAAAAGTTAATCCGTATCAATTAAACCAGCACCAGCTCCAAAACGGCGTGATATTTCGGAGGACGGAACATAGGTTTTTTTTGCAAGTATATCTAAGGCATCTATAACAAGGTCAGGAACAAGCTTCGGATCACCCAAATTAGATAAAACCTTCGTATTAGAGTGGCTGATTACTATTGAACTATCTATTATCTTGAATGAAAAAAAACACTTATATCTATTTTGAGCGTTAATAAGAAGAGGAAGGACTAATCTGTTCCATGGCATATCTCGTAAAACTACTGTTTGCACCCCACTGATTAGAGCATCAATGGCCATCGGTCCGCTAATAATAAACTTGGCCCGATTAATTGTGAGTATTTTATTATCCAAGCTTATTACAGGTTCATCCAAGGTATCGTATAAGGCTCCAACAAAAAAGCCCATCCAAACCTGATCTGACATAAGTACTGATGCCAGTGAGGCCATTTCAAATGCGTGTCCGTTAGGTAAACCTCTCCCTCGACAAGCCTTAGAAATCAATGTGCTGACTTCATTCACAGAGTAGGATTTAACTGGCCATGTTCCCTCTTGATCAAGAAAGGTTTTCATCCAGTTTGTAATATACTTAGTATTTTTTTTCATGAAGAAAATACAGGAAGCCACCAATCATCTCGTCCATCGAGTTCATCAAATAGAGGAGCTCCCTGAGCTAAAGTAATACGCACCCAGCGGTCAGATTTAGGGTCAAATTTAGCAGCTCCAAAATATGACAATTTGCACCGTAACATATCTATAGGACGACAACTTTCACTAATCATATTATCTTGAATTTCAGAGTAAGGATAAGAAGCCATTACCTGTACCCTGCGCAGTACAGACCGGTGTTCAGGGAAATGCCTTAAAAACTCAGCTACGTTCGTAAAGTCCTCTGTTAAGTCTAGTCGCAATTTCTCTATCTGGCGAGCAATATCTAATGGGTTTTCCAACTCACTCCCTGGCTCTTCATATCTTAGACCCAGTCTAGGCTCCAATTTTTCCTCACTCACATACCAAAATTGTGCTGTTTCCTTCTTGGACTTAAAATCAAATTTAAGCGACCAGTGCCAATCTTTTTGAATAAATTCTCTAAGCTCACTGATGTCCATGATAGGGTTTAAGGGCATAGAACCGTCTGAGTCCATACAACATGTCAAACCATCAACTAAATCTCCAAATGGTTCTATAACAAAGGCTACCACAAGCTCTTGGCAATCAAGACTAAATTTTTTGGAAAAATTAACCAGTGTATTGATCGGTTTTTCTTTAACCATTAGACAACGTAAGTTCTTACTTATCTCTACCCATTCAGTTCTTAAAAGGCTGATGCGAAGTTGGTACTCTTCATCAGAGACCTCCCAATCATTTAAATGATTTACGACCCTATCAGCTAACTCTAAAAATTGGTTCTGTTGACGTTGTGACAAACTAGGTATTGCTCTAACTCTTGCTAGCCCAGTTTCTCGAGCCATCATCCAGTTACTCAATAACTCAGGATGAGTAACTAAAAATGGGGCCATTCCCAATCCCGTAGCATTCCCNACCCCTAAGTATGTTTTAATATTTTTATCAAGTTTGGAACCTCCCAAATGTTCTACAAGGTCATGNGTAAACCCCCTAATCATCCAAACTGTAAGCATTTCNGCCATAAAAGGACCTGAAAGAATATCCCGATTCATTAATATCTTTCTGTCAGCGATGCCAAATTTTCCATTGCCATAAACTGCTGTCGTACGCATTAGATAACCAATGTCTTTTATCATTTTGGTATCTGGCTGTTTACCATTTTTTAAGGCCTCAACAACATGGGCAAATAACCTTAGTGACTTATTTGCTCTACTCAAAACTAACTCTTTAGCACTAAACCGCCCAACTTCCTGNCGAGGAACACTTTTTTGCAAACGATTGATTTCGGTAATATCAGGTACTCCATCGTANAGCACGTAGGATGAGTCCCAAGCAGTAGCTATTACCCGATCTGTTCTATCACTTGGATCTAAATCATTGGTAAAGGCGACAAGTGAGTACTCTTGATCACCAATCTTAATTGTATACACGGCATGGCCGAACCCAGTATCATCTATCTCCCAAACCGGTCTCGAAATAACTGCCTGTTTTTGAGAAAGATTTCTAAGTAGTGTTCTCATAAATGACATGCGGGTTGGAAACATCGCCCCCAACCTATTAAGCTTCATTACTGTCTTTGGTTCTCTAAGGGGTATTCCACTCATAAAGATTTTATTCATTTTTAAGCCCACCAAAAGAGTTTTTATAAAACTGTACCCAATTTTCACCCATTATACCATTTACTTCAGAAGGCGAAAACCCAGCATTCCTTAACCCATCGGCTATTTTACTAAAGTCTGTATTATCTCTAAACCAGCTAGGCTGAATTGGAAAACCTGGATTCTCGGCTGAACCTTCTCCATAATCCATTTCTTTTGACCATCTACCAGTTCTCATCCAGGTCACTACACTATCTGGCTGATCTTGACACAAATCTGAACCAATACCCAAACGATCTGAACCATATTTCAAGGCTGCTTCAGATATCATCTCACAAAAGTTTTTAAGAGAGCAATCAGTTCCATCCCTTAAGTGATGTGGATATAATGAAAAACCGAGCATCCCATTCGATGATGTCAATTCAGACAAAACTTGATGAGATTTATTTCTCAACGCAGGATGCCAATAATGTGGGTTCGCATGAGTGATTGCAATAGGTCTGTCAGAATACTGAATAGCTTCTAAAGTAGAACGTTCGGCAGAGTGGCTCATATCAATTACCATACCCAATCTATTCATTTCTTTTACTGCTTGAACTCCAAACCTAGTCAGACCAGGGTCCTCATCTTCATAACATCCTGTGGCTAATAAAGATTGATTATTATAACTTAATTGCATAAACCGAACACCTAATTGATAAAAAACTTCCAAAAGACCAATATCATCTTCGATAGGGCTNGGGTTTTGAAAGCCAAAAAATATCGCTGTTTTTTTNAACTNATGCGCCAGCACAATATCATCTGAAGTCTTTCCATTCATTATTAAATTAGGAAACCGTTCAAACCACGTATTCCATTGTTCAAGATTGAGGATCGTTTCTCTAAAATTTTCATGATAAGCTATCGTAACATGGACGGCATCAACGCCTCCCTTGTTCATTTCCAGAAAAATTTTTTCTGACCAGTTAGCATATTGAAGGTTATCAACTATTATCACCTTAACATCCNCTAAAAATCTTTTAANTTACAAGTTTTCATTTCAAAAATCTAGCGCAGTATATTTAGTATCTAAGTAATCTTCTAACCCCTGGCTACCCCCCTCTTTTCCTAAACCACTTTCTTTAACTCCCCCAAATGGCGCCTCTACCGTTGTAATCAAACCTGAATTAATACCAATCATTCCATACTCNAGTTTAGAGTTTAGCCTCATAATACGTCCAACATCACGAGTATAGGCGTAAGAGCATAGTCCAAAATTAGTATCATTTGCCATTTTAATGGCCTCATCTTCAGTTTCAAATTTAAATACTGGAGCTAAAGGCCCAAAGATTTCTTCTTTAGAAAACCTCATGGATTGGGTAGCGTCAGTAACTATTGTAGGCTCAAAAAATGTCTTGCCCTTTTCATGCCTTTTACCACCAAGAATAACTTTTGCACCTTTGCTAACAGCATCACTTAGAAGTTCCTCTACCTTTTCAACTGCAGGCATATCTATTAAGGGGCCCTGTTCAACCCCTTCTTCTCGTCCATCACCAACTTTCATTTTGGCTGTCATATCTTTAAACTTTGAAAGGAATTTTTCATATACCCCAGCCTGCACATATATTCTATTAGCGCACACACATGTCTGACCAGAGTTTCTAAATTTAGATACCACTGCTCCCTCAACGGCCTTATCAATATCCGCATCATTAAACACTATAAATGGTGCGTTACCACCTAACTCCATACTAACTTTTTTAACAGTATCAGCTGATTTCTTAATAAGCTCTTTGCCAACCTCGGTGGATCCAGTAAAAGTGACCTTCCTTACTAATGGACTACTCATAATTGCATTGCCAATCTCCCTAGCAGAGCCAGTTAAAATGTTAACAACACCCTTAGGAAACCCAACTTCCTCACATAAGGCACCCCAAGCTAAACCAGAGTATGGCGTGGCTGATGCTGGCTTAGCTACTACTGTGCAGCCCGCTGCCAGCGCAGGACCAAGTTTACGTGCTAACATCGAGGATGGGAAATTCCATGGCGTTATCATGCCAACCACTCCAACAGGATGTCTTGTCACAAGTATCCTGCGGTCTGGAGCTGAAGCTGGGACTATCTCTCCCTTATTTCTTCTTATTTCCTCGGCGAACCAGCGGATATATGCTGCCCCAATAACTATTTCTCCAGTAGCTTCCGTCAAAGATTTCCCTTGCTCGATTGTAAGCAGCTCAGCTAAGGATTTCTGATTATCCAAAAGAGCATCGTGTAATTTCCATAACAATGCTACCCGTTCTAGTAATGGTTTAGTTGAGTAGCTTGGAAATGCAGCGGCAGCAGCAACTATTGCTTTTTGTGTTTCATCATAACCACTTGCCGGAACAGAACCAATTATTTCACCCGTAGCAGGGTTTAAAACATTAAAAGATTTTCTATTATCAGCATGTACCCAGTCACCATTAATTAAATTACTTTGCTTCATAAATTTTTGATAACCCATTATCTTTTACCTTTCAAAAATCTTAAAATAACAAAGCCATGCCTTAATTTACTGACTCACACTAATCGATAAAAACTGTCAAAAATCAAGGTTTTCAACATTCAATGCATTACTCTGAATAAACTCCCTACGAGGCTCCACTACATCACCCATTAACTTAGTAAAGGTGTCATCTGCCTCTATTACATCCTTAACTTGAACTTGTAATAAAGTCCTAGCTTCAGGATCTAGAGTAGTTTCCCATAATTGATCAGGGTTCATTTCTCCCAACCCTTTATACCTTTGAAGTGAGGACCCTTTTTCTCCAGCCTCTATTACAAACTGCAACAAGTCCATAGGACCATATACTAATTGCTGATTTTCTTTTTTAATAAATTTTGCTGGTAGACTGTAGACCTCTTGCAAATTTTTAGTCACCGAACCTAGCCTTCTTAGCTCNACGGATTTTAACAATGCTCGATCAAGAATTTTAACTTCCTCAACACCCCTAAGAATTCGCCATAACTTTAAACCACCGTCATCAGTTGGACGCCCCTGCCAACCTTTTTCATACTCAGAAGAAATCAAATCTAATCTTTCAGCAATAGTATTTGCAACTGTCTGTAAATTCAGTTCAAGTTGATCCTCTATGAACGCTCCAGATAGAATGGCCTGTTCTATAATATTTTTAGGGTATTGTGGAGGGAGTGAATTCAAAATTGTATCGACTGATTTAGCCTCTTCTACAATTCGAAGAAAATCTTTGTCTATAATTTCTTCTCCAGACCCTAACTTCAACATTGTCCCTTCAATACCCATTTGAATTAAGTAATCATCCAATTGGCCTTGATCTTTGAGGTATACCCCCGATTTACCTCTAGAGACTTTAAAAAGTGGTGGCTGAGCTATATAAAGGTGTCCATTTTCGATCAGCTGAAACATATGTCTATAAAAGAAAGTTAAAAGTAATGTTCGTATATGAGCACCATCCACATCAGCATCAGTCATTATTACAACTTTGTGTAACGTAGTTTTGAGATATCGAACTCGTCCCTTCCAATTCCTGTACCAAGAGCCATAACTAGATTCCCAATTTCTTGAGATCCTAACATCCTGTCAAACCTTGCCCTTTCAACATTTAGAATTTTTCCTCTTAGAGGGAGCACTGCCTGCCTACCTCTATCTCGACCAGTTTGCGCCGAACCTCCTGCTGAATCTCCCTCCACTATAAAAACTTCTGTTTTAGAAGGGTCTTTTTCTGAACAGTCTTTTAGTTTGCCAGCTAGAAGTTGACATCAAGCGCCGTCTTCCTTCTTGTTAAATCACGCGCTTTCCTGGCAGCCTCTCTAGCATGAGCAGCCTCTATGATTTTTGTAACAACGATCTTTGCTTGATTTGGGTTTTCTTCAAACCACTCTGAAAGCTTTTCATTAACTAAACCTTCAACTGCGGGACGAACTTCACTCGACACGAGTTTATCTTTTGTTTGAGATGAAAACTTTGGATCTGGAACTTTTATACTAAGCACACAGGTTAGTCCCTCTCTGGCATCATCACCGGTGAAAAGAGATTTTTTCTTTTTTTGCAATTCCCGTAGATTGTGCATAATTATTTATTGTTCTAGTTAATGCTCCTCTAAAGCCAGCTAGGTGAGCACCTCCATCACGTTGTGGAATATTATTTGTAAAGGGCAGGACAGTCTCATGATAACTATCGTTCCACCACATTGCCACTTCGACCCCAATGTCATCCTTTTCTCCAGCTATGTATATTGGTTCAGGCATCATCGAAGACTTAGATTGATCTATATACTTAACAAACTCTTTTACACCACCTTCATAAAACAATTCAGATTTTAATGATTCAACGGGCCGCAAATCTTCTAATGTAATCCTTACTCCTGAATTCAAAAAGGCTAACTCTCGGAGTCTTTTTTCTAAGGTTAAAAACGAATACTCTAAGTTAGAAAAAGTTTTTAAAGACGCTAAAAAACGTACCTCTGTTCCTGTATGGTCCGTTGTTTCCAGTTCCAATAGAGGATCAACAGTATCTCCATTTTCAAAACGAACCCTATATTTTTTTCCACCTCTGCAGATTGTTAACTCCAACCAATCTGATAAAGCATTTACAACAGAAACTCCTACACCNTGCAGCCCTCCAGAAACTTTGTAAGAGTTACTGTCAAACTTACCTCCAGCATGTAGCTGAGTCATAATAACCTCTGCCGCAGAGATACCCTCTTCTTCGTGAATTCCTACTGGTATCCCACGTCCATTGTCACTAACTGAAACACTTGAATCACGGTTTATCGTCACAGATATTATATCTGCATGACCAGCTAAAGCTTCATCTATTCCATTATCTACTACTTCATACACCATATGATGAAGACCTGATCCGTCATCAGTGTCTCCAATATACATACCCGGTCGCTTTCTAACTGCGTCTAGGCCTTTCAAAACCTTGATAGAGTCTGCTTCATACGCATTGTTGTTTTTATCGTTCTCTGACATGAAGTACCTTTATTTTGATTAAGACTAAATATAGCATTTTTTTGGCTGAATGTCACGCAATTGCACAAGCCATTGTATGATTATTTAACTAAATTTTGACTAAATAATCATCATATTTTTTNAGAAAAAATTTNANTGGATTAGAACNGAAGATTTCCCATTCTTATCAACAACTTTAAACTGTTGGGAGATATTTAAAATTTCTTTAAATAAATCTACATCTGTCCCCGTCATCCAGGCTTGAGCACCTAAAGAAGAAATCTCTTCATATAAATCCTGCCTCCGTTTATAATCTAGATGAGCAGACACTTCATCCAAAAGCATAATAGGTGGAGCGCCCTCTTCNCGAAGCAGACCTCTAGCATTAGCCAAAANCAAAGAAATTAAAAGAGCTTTTTGCTCTCCAGTTGAACAGTACTTCGCATCAATTCCTTTTTCTTTGTACTGAACCTTAAGATCCGTCTTATGAGGGCCAACAGATGTTCGCCCTAAATATAAGTCTTCTGACCTCTTAATCTCTAAAACTTCTCTAAACTGATCAGCTGAAAAAATATTTAAATCTTTTTCTTCATTTATTAATGATAGATCTGCAACTGGGAAAGAAGTTTGTGAGCTTTTCATTGAAAGACTTAGTTTTGTTAAAGCAGTATTCCTATTTTTAATAATTTCTGCACCGGCAATAGCCATCTGATTTTCGATAGCACGGTACCAATCCGAGTTTCGACTTGCCTCTTTAAGAAGCCTATTACGTTCTCTCATAGCTTTTTCATAACTTAGGATTTCTTGTGCGTGACGTGGGATAAAGGAGTGCGTAATGCGATCGACAAAACGTCGCCGAACTTCTGGCCCATCAACCCACAACCTATCCATACTCGGGGCTAACCAGATAATTTTCACTAATTCACCTAAAGCTACCTGGGAAGTAGGCTTATCATCAATAAATATAAGTCTATTTAAGTTCGGCCCAGTTCTTGTTTCAATCTTATGTGTCAAGTTACCAATTTTTAAAACAGCTGAAATTTTCCAACCTATTTCTTCTGGGTATCTAACCATCTCTGCAACTTTAGATCGCCTCATACCTCTACCGGGCGACAGCAATGATATCGCCTCTAATATATTGGTTTTTCCAGCACCATTTAATCCAAAAATAGCTACAGAGCGCCCATCTAAATTTATCCGAGTATCTAAATGGGACCTAAAGTGCGAGAGCGACAGCTCAGATAGTGCAGAAACTGACATACATCACTTTCAAACCCGCATTGGCATTACCACATATATTGCGGTTTCATCGTTTCCCTCTCTCATAAGGGTAGGATCTCCAGCTGAATTAAACATAAAAACTGCTCGCTCTTCATTAACCTGACCAGAAATTTCTAGTAAATACTTTGCATTAAACCCTATCTCAAGGTCTTCATCTGCATAATCTACTAACAATTCTTCCTCGGCTGCTCCACTATCTGGAGAGTTAACAGACAAAACCAACTTATTTTCAGATATTGAAAGCTTTACCGTCCTAGATCTTTCAGAACTAACCGTAGATACCCTATCCACAGCCTGAGAAAACATTGCCGCATCTACCTCAAGTTTTTTACTATGATCATTTGGAATAACTCTGTTGTAATCTGGAAATGTTCCATCAATTACTTTAGAGGTCAGTGTAATGTCCACAGTTGCAAATCTTATTTTTGTTTCACTCACTGAAACCGCAATCTGCAAATCGTCATCATCTAAAAGTTTTCTAAGCTCAGAGACTGTCTTTTTTGGGACTATAACACCCGGCATTTCATTCGCTCCTGACGGTAGCGGTGCGTCAATACGCGCTAACCTATGACCATCAGTGGCGACGCACCTAAACACTTTTTTTCCCTTAGAATCAGCTATATGCATATAAACGCCATTTAAATAGTAACGAGTCTCTTCATTCGAAATCGCAAATTTTGATTTATCAAATAGTTTTCTAAGAAGACTCGAAGAGGCATAAAAATTTGATTCATAATCTGAAGAGGCCATTATAGGGAAGTCTTCCTTAGGAAGAGTTGCTAATGAAAAGTTCGATCTACCGGCTTCAACAATTAACCTTCCTGAAATTCCATCATCAGCCAACGACACAGAGGAACCATCTGGTAGTTTTCTAACTATCTCATGTAACGTTGTAGCAGAAACTGTAGTAGCTCCATTTTTTTCTACTTGAGCAGCTGCATGATCAATAATTTCTATATCTAAGTCCGTGGCACGAAAACTTACTTTATTATTTTCTGCTTCTATTAAAACATTTCCAAGTATTGGAATCGTATTTCTTCTCTCCACAACTGACTGTGTCTGACTAACCGCTTTTAGAAGCGCGCCTCTTTCAATACTAAACTTCATCACTAATCTCTCTTAAACCGTCGGGTATTAAATGCTACAGATATATTTAAGCAATGCAATAACTTTTCGAATATAAAAAAATTATTAAGCCTCTAACATTCTTCTCAAGAGCTCAGCATCATCTGACACCTGACTATCTTGAGATTTTAATTCTTCTATTTTTTTGACTGCGTGCATGACAGTTGTGTGATCTCTATTACCAAATTGTTTTCCAATTTCAGGATAAGAGCGTGACGTCATGTTTTTTGAAAGATACATTGCCATCTGTCTTGGTCGCGCAATATTCCTAGATCTCCTAGGTGAGAGAAGGTCAGACATCCTCACATTATAATAGTGACATATTTTTTTCATAATCTCGTCCATAGTCACTTTGCGATCTGATGCCCTTAGAATATCGGCTAAGCTTTCTTGAGCCATATCTAAAGTAATTTG
>JGI24540J26637_10000578_pt1 | contig 15532 bp, 14 predicted proteins | sample NorSeaMetagenome_FD_26637 | JGI IMG/M metagenome (IMG submission 26637)
CCTACCCCCGACCCACAGGACCACACCTTTTGCGGTATCATGTTTGATATAGAAGTGAGTGAAACAAGGAGCGAAGGACGGAAGGCGTTCCGCTCAGTGACAGCAGCACACTGCCCACCACTATAACTAACAACCTCTTGCTCATTGCTTCACTCCTCGAACCTTCACGCGCTCGCTTCGCTCGCGCCCAGATAAAGGAATCCGCCCCCATCACAGCCCTCTACATAACCGAGCTCGCCGTCCGCGGCCAGCTTGGTAACGTTTTCGTCTACGCATGCAAGAACGGGGAGGGTTTCTTCTCCGTACATACCCGTTCCAACTCCTGGAACTGTCACTTCACTGGTAACCTAGAACCCTCATGGCGGTCCTACTCTACCTTTACCCTCTCACCGCCGGTTGAGATGCGACTAGGGGAAGTCAGGGGCTTCTACATTCACTCCACTGACCCAGGTGACTCAGCCATTGTGTACGACAACAAGTAGAGCTACAGGAACAGGAGGGTTGAGAGCGAGCACATTAGGGTTTGTCCAGGCATGTCTCACCTCGGTATCATACCGTTCAGTAACGTTAGCCAGTACGGTTGGGGCGCCTGGAGGAGCAACAGGGAGTTCGTAGGAAAGATTAACTACGGAACCAGGCAGATCCTATGGACCAAGGAGATCCACACTGAGGTGAGATTGGACGAGGAGAGAAGGCTGAGCGGAGGGCTATCCAGCACCACGACAGCAACAACGATATTCAGACATCGTTCTGCGACAGCAGTAATATTGTCCATCTCTCTTCAAGAAAACAACCTTCAGCTCGTCGCTTTGGCGTACCACCGCTGCTACCTTCTTCATGATGAACGCTCTTTCCTTCACCGGGCTTCCCGCTGACGTCGTCGAGTACATCCTGAACATGTGCGATTGGGAGTGGTTCCCAAAGTCCAAGGCTGGCACCAAGGCAACTTTGGGGGCGAAGTGAGATCGCTCGCTGTGTATACTGCTCTGTACTGTTGACTAACTCTAGTCTTCGCTTCGCTCCACACCCCGCTCATCGTAGGATTAAGCAGAGGGCAAAGAGCGTCGGGGTGATTGCAAGCAAGGTTAGATTCAACGAGGAGCGAAGGACGGCTGGAGCGAAGCGACAGCAATACACCGCCTACTCATTTGACCGACAAACCATCCCACGCTCGCTTCGCTCATCGCAGACAGCAAGGAGACTCAGCAACGGGGGGAGGGAGGAAATTGATTGGGGGGAGGCGGGGGACAGAGTTGATACTAGCCCCGAACATGCGGCGGTTTGGGAACAGGTTATGGGAGTGCCTGCGGGGACATTCGGTAGCAGAAGGAACTCGTATACTTGCAACATATCCTAGGGAGGGGTTTAAAGATTTACGCCATTCGGATTTTTACGCGGTTGCGAATAACTTTACAAACGCGTCTTAACAACAAAACTTCCTCTATATTAGCCCAATCCCCCACCCATTGCCTTGCCGCGTGCTTTTATCCTCCAAAAGCGCGCCTCTGGAAATAAACCCCAATTTACCAGCCACCGCAGTCCTTAGCAAAATTAGCCTGCTTGCTGAGCACCCACTTCCTCTCCGGTGTCGCGCAAGCGCTAAGATAAAGCTGACTGTACTGCGTATCAACGTAGAATACCTCGTACCCTACGGCTTCCACCGCATTGGCGATAGCGTCGAGGTCGCCCCCGGCGTCCTTGCTCTTGGCCATGACGGCGAGGGGAGGGTCGGCCATGTCGCAAACCTGGGAGAAGAAATCGGTAGAATCCTCAACACCTGCGCAAGTGCCGTGCTTCTCCCACTCGTGCTGCATGAAGGAGAGCTGGTCGGAGGCGTCCTGGGTGCCGTTCTGGTAGCATGAGGCGAGAGATTTGGGATCAGCTGTGGAGGAGGGAGCAAGACACTGCAATCAGCGAAGAGAGGAGTGATATGATGTTAGTGTAGCACTCCAGCAACACGTCGTCTATATTTATGCGCTCCTCGCCAACTTACCTCCGAATCTCCATAGGGATCCGTCTCAGGCCAAAGACCATGAACCGCTGGCTCCTTGGCCGCATATTCTCCATTACCATAGCCAGTCTCGAGTGCCAGAACTCCGCACAGTGATACACCTGATCCACAACTCATTGTGGCCTGCTTCTTAGCCGCTGTGAGACTAATCAGGGAGAGAGACAAGAGCAAGTTCTGTCAACGACCAGTGGTTTGAAGAGAATTTCAAAGAGAATAAAGGGTTAGAGTATTAAAATGGGGAGATTGATGGGGGGGAAAGAATTATGTAGTGAAAAACCGAGATTAAACCCCTCGTACTTACAAACATCATGGTAATAGGGGTAATTCTATTTCTGGTATTTCTGATCTTCTCATTGGCCTGTTTGTTTTGTTGGTTAAAAATGCCCTTGAGGGCGGTCTCTATATTAATCATGTCTCTTCTTCTACGATCTGCCCATTCATTTCTTTGTCCAATCACTAGCACATCAGTAATCAGAGGGCCCCACCCTCTCCCTCGCCTTGCACTTTTCTCTACCCTCCTTACTGCCTCTCGTGAAGAACTGGAGGGTTGGACGGTTCCGCAACTTAAGAAAGAGCTGAAGACTAAAGGATTTAAAGTCGGAGGAAGAAAATCAGAGTTGGTCGATAGAATCTTGGGCGTCCCAGCAGGCTCCTCTCCCACTTCCACCAGCACCCCCCGATCTACCTCCCCTCCCGTTACAATAGATACTGCGTTTTCCCTCCTCCCTCCTTCGTCTGTCCTCATATACGCCTGCAAATCATGACACATCTTCGGGAAGAAAGCTGCTGAGTTGACGAGCCAACTCGCAGTCGACCTTCCTGAACTCACGGTTTATGGACATACGCGGAAAGGTGAGGGCTGAAATGAAGCGGTATGATATTCTGGAGCGAAGCGAAATCAATTTCATAGAGAACCTTTCAAGTCGTCGCTTCGCTCCTCGCCATACCGCCTATCACATAGCCAACAACCCTTCCCTCGCTCACGCCCTATCGCAGGCTGGGAGGTTCCTGATGTTACCAGAATCTCTGGCTTGGAGAAGCTTCGCACGAAGAAGGGTGTGTTTGGCGTTGTGTCAAAGGAAGGGGCAATTGTGATGATGGGACCGATGGAACGACCTTTCAAGGAGCTAAGGGAGGCGGGTATGACAGAGATGGCGAAGATAGTGGTAGATAAGATATGAAAATTAAAGTAGCAATGAGAGAGTTAATGATGTGACCAATCAAGTCGCTGACAACTCCTAAATAACAATGTTAATTATTGAATGGGCATTATCTTTTCTGCCTTGATCTTTTTTGACTTCTGTCTAGTACTTCTCTTGTCCTCTTCCTCTACAAACACAGGGAGGTATTTAAGAGCATCCAGAATGTTCTTCTCAGTGGAACCACCGTATGCTTTGATTTTTTGCCTGCTCATTCTGTGAAACTTTTCAGTGAGGAACGCTGGTTCCTGGCTCTTCAATTCTTCGTTGGATAAACCTTGAAAAGGCTTCAGGTGCTCGCAAATGAATTCTTCTATTGTGTGGGAGTAGAAACACATTGGGTGGAGGAATAGCCACATTCCAACGCAACGGCACTCATAGGGGTACTTTTCTTTCGATTCAAAAGTATTGTAGGGAGCAAAATCTTTGTTGAAGACAACATTGTGGCTGAAGCCTTTGGCGCATTCGTTCCTGCATGGATTTCGCGGCACTCGTTTTTGCTTGTAGTAGATGTGGAATAAGCCTCCAGCGAGTGATAGTAGAAGAGAAGAAAAGTACGCGATCAAAAGAGCTTCCTTGGTGATCCATGTCGTGTCCCCTACTTGATTAACACAAAAAAGAATGATGATGGTGTTGGAAATGAATCTCCACAGAATTAGGCCGTGCCAAAGAACAGGGCCCATTGCCCATGGGTGTCCAATGACTACAAGGGGGGCGGCGCATGTCGTTATATAGTACATGATATGGCAGAATATCCCGAAGAAGACATCCGTTTTGGGAGCATAGGCAGACATGAACGCGAACTCAAAGAACTCCCCCTTCAAGATTTTATACACCATAATGATTGAAAATTCCGCATAAAGAAGAATTCCTATGGGAATGAATGATTGGCGCTGGTTGTACAGTGCGCTCATGGCTAGCACGAAGCACATGGAATAGAAGAGGATAAACACAAACATACCGAATAAGCACTTCACGACGGCAGACAGCTTATCAGGGATCCAGTTGTGGTATTCGTCCCCGGGACAAACTAAGCTGTATGATCTTGCAACGCTCAGGTTTGCATCAGTGATAATGAATGCTATGGCAAGAAAGGACGTCGATATAGAAAACGCCAAAACGTTTGTTATATCTTCGTAGGGCATTTCTTGCATTGCGATGCATTGGATGATTGATTCGGGAAGGGACTCAAGACCTACCTCAGTTGCCTTGATGAGAGCGAGCATGACGGTGGCGTCGAACATTAGCCCATCGTCCTTTTCAGATCCCACCCAAACCTGAAAGCCCTCGACCACAGGCGCAAGCCCCGTCAGTGCAATAAGCGACTGCTTGAATGCGGATTGGAATGAGACACGATGGTATTGCATGAAAGCAAAAATAACGTGGAAAATAAGAGTAAGAATTACAAAAGTAACACTTCCGTAAAACCATCCAGTCAAACCCTTCTCATAATACTGATTCGCAACGAGTAAATCGGTCGTCAGGTCGAAGTAACCAATAGAGAGAGCAACAAAAATTCTCACTGCCACTCCAATTCTTGACATCTTCATTAGTGGACGAATAAGGTTGGCGAGCCTAGTGAGGAATAGCTTTAGGTTGTCGAGCATATTTACCATGATATCGTCTAACTCGAAATTGTCCCCGCTGGGAAACATTTTCTCGAACCAGAAGCTTATTGCCTCTTCTATCCCATTCGACATTTTTATCGCATTGAGGTAACTCGTTACAAGCTTTGAAATCTCTTCATAGCTAAGCAACTGGGCAAACGACTTCGAGTGTAGGAACCCAGTCGGCATGGAGTTAATCAAACTTGCTGCAGCTGCAGGAGTATCGCCAAGAAAAGCACTCAACCTCCTCCTATTATCAAAATGTTCCTCGGCTTTTTTATCAGTCGCATGCATCGATTTTGAAGGCGCTTTTGCGGCTCGTTCTTCAAAGATTCCCCAAAGTGCCGCTTTAACAGTTATTTCCCCATGCTCGTCCAAGAGACTTTCAAGCGATGCTTTGAGATCATCAACCATGGAGACAATTTGTGGTCGCTGGTATGGTTCCTGTGTCAAATTGGCTGAAAATTCTACGTTTTTGAGCTCTTTTTTGAAGAGCTTGTGCTCTGTTAAGACTTTGAGTAAGTGGCCTGATTTCTCCTGCCAAAAATCTTCATTTCTCACCATGGACTTTCGAAAAAGCAAGTCGTCCAGCAAAATTTACACCCCACACACACTCTCTTCGGCTTTAGATGAGGTACGTCACGCAGTTCCTCCTCCCCCTACTCCCCAAAACTTTCCCAAAGCCTAGGGTTCCCTGCATTAACCGTACTCCAGTTACCCTCCTTCTCCACTCCCCTCCTCTAACCCCGCCCTCTTCGCCCGACTTTAGGTCCTATCCCTCACTCGTCCCCTCCCCGCGATGCTTGTTCCCCTCCACGATGCCCTCCATAGCGTCCTTGCAGAGCCCATAACCTCGCCCCTCCCTCTGCCAACATTCAGGACTGCCAAGACGGACGGTTATGCAATCAGGGTTGGATCTGAGGCTGTGGATGAGCTTGATCGTGAGGTTCTTAACACAAGGGTTGAAGCTGGTGTCGACACTTCGCAACTTGGTTTAACTGTCGAGGGAAACGAGGCAGTTTGGATCTCCCAGGGTTGCATGGTGCCCGTCGGAGCTAACACGGTTGTCGGAGATGGAGGTTATAAGGAGATTAAGACTCTTGCTAACGCCTCGGACGATGCGGACTCCATCACGCTTAGAAAACTGCCTGCCGAAGGGGAGAACATTGCGCAGATTGGGGATGATTTGGAGGAGGGTAAAACGGTGTTGGAGGTGAGATTAGACGAAGAGTGAAGCGAAGGCTGGAGCGAAGGGACAGTAAAAGCATTATACCGTCCTCCTACATAACTAACAATCTTCCACTCATCGCAGAGGGGTCACGTTCTGGACCACTTCAGTATCGGCGTCCTTGCGAGTATGGGTATTTTTCTCGTTCGTGTTCACCTCCAGCCTGCAGTGGGGATCCTCTCGGTAGGGGACGCAGTTGTCGACACAGGGAGTCCCCTGACAGGGAGGGGGAAAATTAGGGACTTCACGAGGTCGAGCTTGCAAGCCATGTTTTCCAACCTCAAGGTCGCCGTCACCGATTACGGTATAGTTCCATGCAAATCTTATCTGGTGGAGGACAAGATAAAGGAAGCAGCGAGGAAGTGCGATATCGTCGTCGTGGTTAACTACGAGGTCCACGAGAAATCGGGGCGCGCCGACACCGTGAAGGAAACGCTCGAAGAGATCGGAAAGGTCAAAATTGGGAAGGTTAGCATGAAGAACGCAGAGGGAACAACTGTGTTCAGGTAAGAATTGACGAGGAGCGAAGCGACGAGCGGACAACGCCACCGCAAGCGGCGAAAATTGCACGCGCTTGTGCTTAAGTACAAGATACGATTTCACCTTAACTACCGTTATGATTCTCACCCTTCATCCCAACCCTTTTGCCTTTCGCGATTCGCGATTTGCTTCGCTCGTCGCAGCTGCCTCCCGAGCAGGGGACCGTCGGGGGTCAAATTTGCACCCAGACCGAGCATACGCGAGAATGGCCACTCCCCGAGGGTGGTTTTCACCGTCCCCGGTAGCCACGTTAGCGCTAGCCAGGCGGTCACAAGGATGCTTGTGGAACCCTGCGTCAGGAGGATGAAGGGGAGGGAGGCGAATGACTGCAGGCCTTTGGTGGTGAGGGCAGAAATCGAGGGCGGTTGGAATGGGGGGGCGGATTTAGAGATTGAACCCTGCAGGGTGGGGGTGGAGGGAGGCAAGATTGTGGGGAAGTGCGGTGGGGTGAGCAACACACTCTTACCATGGATCGATGCGAACGGAATTTTGCTAAAAGAGAGCGGTGGAGGCGGAAGGGAGGGATCTGTGGTGCTTGTTGATACCGGAAAGGAAACTGGGCTGGGCGTAATCGGAGAGACGTGGGTGGGGGGAAGAAATGAGGCCAGGGGTGCGAGTGTCCTGAGCGCTGTTGTCTCGAGAAGCTCCGTTTCCTCATATGCTGGGAGCACTAGGAGTTCTGTTCCGTCGTACACCGAGCCTGTCCCCGCCAACTTGTCGCCGCCGTCCGTGCCAGTTAAGCCAACCAAGCCGGTGCCGCCCAAAGCACCCATCAGGGTACCTTCCGTTGTGCCAGAGGTCGAGGTGGCAGCCGTCGAGACCGTCAAGGTCGTCCCACCACCACTGCCGCCAAGAAAATCCGAGACTGCAGCGAACGGAGATTCAAGCGCAATCGCTAACGGGAAGCCGAACCCGAACCCAGGGCTACAAAGGTCGGGAAGCAAGATTACAAAGGAGCAATTGCTCTCGGACGAAGAATTCGAGAGCATCTTTGGAATGGGCAAAGATGCGTTTGCGTGCCTGCCAAGCTGGCGGCAACTAAATATGAGAAAAACAAAGGGATACTTCTAAAATGAACGCGCTTCTTAATCCAAATCTGCTGTTCATGGTATCTATTGTATTTATCTATCCGTCTACCGACCGAGCTTCCCTGTGATCTCCTTTAAACCTTCGTATGCCCCAAACTGTACGGCAGTGTTTGGGGCCATCCTTACGAGGTTCACCCCCATACCCTTGTAGAACCTCCCGATACCCTGCTCCTTAAGAATGGTCTTAGCACAGTGAAAGTAGCCTTCGTAGGTCTTGTATCCGGGGGTCCCCTGAAGCTGGAGGATCCTTCTAATTGTGTCGTTCGGATAAGTCAGGCAGCCCGCAGTGACCCCCCCCACAGCCCCAAACATGACCTTCCTGTAAACATTCGTGCCGTCGCCCCTGTCCTTCGGGAAGATAGACTCCAACAATCCCACGGTTCCAAACTGAATTCCAAGGTAGGGGAAACTGCCAATAAGCGTCGGCTTGATCCCCTTTAAGAGAGCCCCGAATCCTTCCTCCTTGACGGTAACACGAATCGTTTGAAGAACACCAGTGTACTTTAGGGGGGATCAGATGAATATATGGGTTAGTATGCCGTTGGAAGTTTCTGGTGGCCATCCTTACGGTCTCGTGTCTCCTTCTCCTCTCGCCCCTCCTCCTCCTCACCTTCTTCTTCTCCCCTTTGCTGACCCCCTTTCCAGATATTCTTCCCCTAACGAAATCTAAAGGATAAGTCAGTGCGGTTGCCGTGACCCCAGCGCACCCACCAGCCACAAAACTCAATGAACCAGGAGTCTGCACGCCGTCAGACACACCAGCAAGGTTCCTGAAGAACTTCCTGTAGTAATCAGAGGATGCAAAGACCACACCCTTAGATGGAAATATACGAAGAAGGTTAGCACCATTACCAGCAAATATTCCAATAAGCCCCTCGGTTCTTATGACGTGTCTAGTCAAGGCAAACGCACCCCTCCCTCCGCCCTCTCCAGTCTGAGAAAGCATTTTAAGCCTCTCTAGGGGTGCAGTTGCCGTCTTAGCAATTCCTCCAGCAATACCTCCACATAATATTCTCCGTGAGAGGTCAGAGGCTCCGGAATTTGACTTATTGTTTGAAGGGGACCTCATTCGTCGGGGGGAGGATAAAGACTGCTGTGTAGGTGGGCTCGTGGGTAGATCCGTAGGGTGGAGAGGCTCGTAATTTAAAATAATGGTAGTAGCTCTATATTAGGAAATCTATGTAGTAACGTAAAAGAACAGTTTGTATATCCTAAATATTATATTCATTTCCCTCAAAAATCGCACCGCACCAACACCCGTCCACACTTACCACGCAGCAAACACCAAAACTGATGCTGTCGTTATTGCCCCGAAAGAGGCTGTAGCCACATGTCTTACGGCTGCACTGCCGTCCAAATTCGTGTTGGAATCCTTGTCACTTCCATCGTCCTTGTCGCCCCAGTCTCCGTCCCAGTCGCCCTTGCCCTCTTCTCCTTTATCGAAGGAAACTTCCTTCCACCCACGAATAGAGTAACCTGAGACACCAGTAAGAAATGCCCATGCGTTGGTTGCAAGGGACGCCGTGAGGGCGTGCGTCATCTTATCATAGAGACAGAATTGTCCAGCCTCTTCGCAACTACTGAAGGAGTAACATTCAGTGTTGTTCGCAGCAAACATCGACCAAGTCTCTCCTGGGCAGAGGGCCTGGAATTGATTCTTTACGCCATCTTCAGCGTTGGGCGTCAATGTGTAAAGGAAATAGTCACTCGTACCAACACCAGACCAGACCGGGACAGTGCTCCAAGAGTTGTCATTGCACGTCGATGGATAGTCGGCCGCAGGGTTCACAATCACCCCGACGTGAGCTGCCCACAGGCTGGTGCTGCTGTGACAGCCAAGGAGGGAAGAAACAGCGGCACCGTTTGAGAAGCCTAGAGCTACCTTGGGCTGCGACGAGCGAAGCGAATCGCGAAAAGGGTTGGGGTTATGGGTGAGGAAATATTGTCTTCGCTTGGCTCCTCGTCCAATCTCACCTTTTCTGCTTCAATGGAGTGGGTGGAAGACACCGATGAGAACACAGCGTGCAGGAAGGATATTTCGTCTGTGTCACTGGGGTCGTCAACGTTCCAAAAGGCGGAGGTGCTCCCGCTTTCAACGCTTCCAATGGGAACAACTGCTATGAAACCCATCTCATCAGCAGCTGCCCCCACTCCCCACTCCTGGCTTGCGGCAGACCAGGAAGCAACGTTGAGGTTAACGCCGTGGAGAAACATCATTATCCCCGTGGCGTCGGTGGTTGTTTCGGGAGCGTAAACATGAAAAGTCCTTGTCGCAGATCCGTGCTCCGTAGTACTGGTTGTCCATGTACCAGCAATTGCAGGAGCTAAGAGCCAAGCTGCGGAGTATATGAGGTCAAACAACTTAGATGCAGCCATCGTGTCGATTCAGAGAACTAAGAACTGAGGATATTGTTACTTTTTTCTCTGCACTAGATTGCTCTGCCAACAGAAAGGGCAATTTTTTCGCTACGTAATAGGATGGTTTTACCCCCTCATCCACCACCACCGTCCTTGACAACGACTGTAGCTGAGTATAAAGAGCTTGAGGCGTCTCTGTTGGCTTCTCCCCCTATTAGTCCTGCCGAAAGGCGAGCTGGGTGCTCCTATCTCAACTCTGGTGCATTCGGGGAGCCTCCAGGTGGTTGCTTAGAGCTCAAGACAGAGCTAATGAGGCTTTGTTACGAGCAGCCGATGGTCTACCACCGTGATATTGTTCCTTTGCTTATGAGGGAAGCGCGAGGAGCTGCCTGTGATCTGATTGGCATTCCTGAGTCCCTCCGTTCCACGTTCTCCTTTCAGCCCGTGACATCTGCAATTTTTACGGTCCTTCTATCGTTCGCCTGGTCTCCTTCTGATGTAGTGGTGACCACTGACGTAGTTTATCACAGTGTGAGGGATGCGCTGATGTATCTTGAGGCTGAGAAAGGCATTAAGTGGAAGGTAGTTAAGACTGCGTTCGGTAGTACGTGCGAAGAGAGGGGTGAGAATCTTAATTCTTTCCTGACGTCCCTGGTGGCATCGGGAGAGAGCGTTAAGCTCGTCGTGTTTGATGCCGTTTCGTCAAAGCCGGCGCTGAGATTCCCCGTTCCTACCATTTGCTCCCACTGTGTGGCGCTGGGAATTCCAACCCTCGTCGACGCGGCTCATGTACCGGGTGTTGGACTAGACCCTAGTGAAACTTTTGATCCTTGCAGCACCTTCTGGGTCTGCACTTTTCACAAATGGTTGGGTTGTCCACGGGGGGCGAGCGGGGGAATGTGGGTGAACTTGGCCGAACTCAGAGAGGAGTATCCGGAAGTTGACACGTCGAGGCTGGTAGAGGAGGGGCGGAGGATAGAGGGGGCTTACGTGAATACCAAACCCGGGATACTAACAGACGGTATGTGGCAGGGAGTCTATGACGAGAGCACCAGAGAATACGAGAACATCATTGTGCTTCCGTTCTGCATCAAGGCGAAAGAGAAAAGAAAGGGACTGGACGCATGGAGAGAGGCGAGAAGAGAGGGAGAGAAGGCTTACTATGGGGAAGTCTCTGGGCTTGGGGGGGCTGAAATGGATACATGGCGGGTTGACGAAGATGTTCCTGTAGCGTGCTTAACGTTACCTGAGCAACTCAAGGGGGCGGGGGGGTGGAAGGAGGTCAAGAAAGAACTTGTGAGGCTACTGTGGGATGAATTCAGCATAGGTGTGGAAAGCTGGAGCGAAGCGATAGCAACATATCACCCACCACTATAACTAACTAACCGCCTTCCACACGTCGCAGAGGTGCCTGTGTTCTTACATGGAGATAAGGCAGGGTTGAGAATTACAGTGTCGGAGGGGGTAAAGGTTGAGGATTTTGCTAGGCTGGGGATGGCTATTCAGGAGGTCGTAAAGAGAGGGTTACTTGACGAATAGAAAGCAAGCCAAAAAAGATTTCATAAAATTTACCAATTTGTTGTTACTCAACACCAGGCCCACCAATCTTATCCTTATCCGAACATCTTGTGGACGTCGGCAAGCATTGAACCGTTGATCTGCTCGCCAGCCATTGCTCCCAAAAGACCAAGCATCGCAAGGCGGCCGTTCTGGATCTCTACGTTGAGAGTGCGCTTCTGGTAGGCACTGCCTTCTTCAAGTGACGTTCCGAAGTAACCCAGTCCGAAGTCTCCGGGCTGCTTCCCCTCACGCTGCTTCACGACGACCTCGTGGACTCCGACAAGAACTGCCATCTGAACCAAACCAAGCAAAGGAACCTGCTTGAGTCCAGCCATGCCGTTGCTCAAATCGCTGAACTTGAGGTTCTCGCTGGGACTGAGAAGACCCTCGAAGCGGAAGTTTTCGGCAGTGATCAACCCGAGGAAGCCAGCCATTGCGATCCTGCGATGAGCGAAGCGATGAGGGAAAAGGGTTGAGATAAGGGATGATATCACTGTGGTGATAACGAAGAATTTTGTAGCTCCGCTCCGTCTCACCTTCCATGCTTGACCTCAACTGCACGGTAGTGGGCAAAGTTATCCTCGGGGGTACCGTAGGGACCATTCTTGATGAGGCCCAGAGGGTCCCAGAAACCGAGGGGAGGAAGGACACCAAGCTGAGCCTTAGGGTCCATAGCTGGGGGGGAGGAGGTGAAGATTAGGTATATTAGGCCAGTCACGGGTCAACATTCGTCGTGGTTCTTTAGATCAGGACATTTTACCAAAGGTTTCGACTACAACCTCGCAACATGGCCAGGTCTGGCTGCTCACCTAGGGAAGTTGAAGATATGGGAGCTTTACTTCCAGTGGGAGCCATGAAGGCAGATGCCGTGGCGAGGATAGTGAGGAGCGAAGTGAGCTTAAGCATGTTGTAAGAGAGAGTGCAGCAAAGCCAAATCTGAGCAAACCATGAACTCTTGCAAGAGGCAACGTACGAATGCCAATACGAATGCGCGTCTCTATGACTTCACAACTTGTCACTTGATCATGCTAAGAAGTCTTTATACTGAGCATGGGGACTGGCAGACTGTAAAAACTTCACCGGAGGGAACTGGGAATACAGTAATACAGTTTTCGGGCTCCCCAGAGATCGAATCTACTTTTGATCTGGTTAAGAACTTTCTTAAGGGGAGGGATGAGGTGATCAAGCGTAATAGATCGCGAGTACCGCTTTCAACACTGGATAAAGATCAAGGGACGGGAGGGATGGACTTTTCGCAGCTATGTTTGAAGAGGAAGATGGAGATGAAGAAGGAAACAGATGAGGTGAGGGGTTATGTGTATGATATACGTGACTCGTATTTTGATGCGATCTCCTTCAATCGTTTCTCTAATGTTGTTCTTACCCTCAAAACCCTTCCGTTCTACTCATCGCAGCAACCTGAGCATCTTATCACCCTCCTCTCGCACATTGACGACAATATTGCCAGTCTTAAGACGACGTTGGTCTCGCTTGCCGCTATTTTTGCCGCTTCCACCACCCAGTCTCTCCCTACTGAATCACTTCCCCCCCTTGTTCACCACGATGAGGGAATAACCCTTATCACCAACCGGCTGATGCTGTGGGAGAGGCTCCAGAATAGTGTTGGAGCGGTCAATGATCTATAGGACTGGGGATCCGGTCAAGTTAATGGACGGCTGAAGCGGCTAGAACGTGCATTGTATGTTATATAAGAAGATGATTTTCTTAGAGATAAAACTTTCGCTTTTAGAATTTACGTAAGAGGAAATTTGATGAGAGAGAAATGTGTGACACCAGGAGTAAAAATGAAGCGACGTGAAGTGTTGATAAATGCTCTCGCTTATTCCCCTTTGTTTTCCCCACCGAGCATCTCCCTACTAACTATATTGTCGATCAATTTATCTGCATGCGCCTCCATCTCCGCAGCTTGGCCGTCGGTTCTCACGTCACTCATAATTTCGTTCATGCTGTTGTCGGAAATTCGAGCACTTGACAAAGAGAGACGCTTGATTCTAGCGTTGTCCCTGACGCTCCTTTCCCTCTTCTCTTTCCTTGATTCTTGTACCTGTGGCTCCTTGATTATCGCCTGCACACCCTGTTTGACCGAGGCTATTAAGGATGCCCTTACAGGTCGTTTCTTGCCTTTGGGTGAGAGCTGCTTGAGTTTCTTTAGTTCTGTCGCCGTGATGCTCCTGCTCCCCCTCCTTTTTTCATTGTGAGCGTTGTTGGCGGATCCTCCCATTTTCGCGAGCTTGTTGAACCTCATAACATTCTTCTTGGCCGCCGCGATCAGATTCTCCTGCCTGATGGCCTCCATGGTTATGAGCTCCTCAAACTTCTCCGACTCCTGCGCAATGCTTAGGTAAGCCGTTCGGTCCAAACTTGTGACCTCGCTGTACTTGACTGCCCTGACGCTGTGGCTGTGCGGAGCATTTTCGATCACTGCAATGTGTCCGAAAATGTCGCCTTCGTTGAGGCTCTGCACAATTGTTGCGTTGTCGTCCAGGAGAAGGTCAAGTTCCCCGTTCCTCACAAAGTGCATGAAGCCTCCAAGGTCCCCTGCTGTTATCGCGAACTCGCCTGGGAGGTATATCTCGGAGCTGAGTTTCTGCATGAGACCGATGATAGGCCCGATGGGCAGGGCCTTGAGCATAGGGATGTCCTTGACGAGGTCCCTGTTAAGAAGAAGGGAGAGGCGGAGCTTGATAGGCTCCGGAAGGCCAGTCATCAGGTCGTTCTGGGATGGCTTCTCGGCCATGTACGTGTGAAAGTCGACAATGATGCGTTGAAAGTAACTCGGTAGCTTCCTCTTCTTCATGTACCTGATCACCTTGTCGAGGGATCGTCTTTGATGGATGGCCTCGGCGTCCATGCTTGCGAGCGCGCTCGCGGCGGTTCCGATCAATAGGGCGCTCATTATGATGCCCATAATAATCACAAAGATGGAGAACAAAGCCTGGTTGGTAGTCCTGGCCCTGCCGGGTATTTTGAAACTGAAGGTGGTCTCGACGGCCCAGAGGTAGCTCTGAACGTAGTAGTGGGTGGGATTGTCCATATCTGTGCCGTGGACATCCTCTGGGACCCACCAGTCGCCCACGACTTCGATGTCGTCCTCTGACAGCGTCCAGTACCCGCAGGCAATGACGTGCCAGATCCAAAGGACCCCAAACATCTGCTGAATCAGCCTAATGACACTGGGCTGAATGTGAATGGCGTCTCTAAGGGTGTTGCTATAACGCAGCAGGCGCGCCAGACGGAAGAGCTTGAAGACACGGAGAAGACGAAGTAAGCGATTGACATCAGTGCCTTCTTGCTTTGAAAACTTTTCGAGAGGAATTGAGGCAATGAAGTCCACTATGAACCAGTGCCTAAGGTAGTTGTTGATAATTTTGTTGTGGTCGGTAATGACGATTGCGCCGTCCTTGTATGCCGTCATGAAGTTCAAAATTACGTCGATAATGAACATGATGTCGACAAACCACTGGAAGCCATTGAGTGCAGCCGTCGTGCCCGCGAGGTCACCGAAGCTGAGTCCGAATGGGACGTATATTGCAGACCACACGATGAGAAAAAGCATGATCAGGTCCCAGTAGATTCGGAATGTCGAGTCCGGGTAGATGATGAACTTGGCCTCGATCCTGCTATCGGCCCTACCCCCCGTACCCTTGGAGTATATTTGACATAGGTGCTCAACATACTTTTCGATCTGTTCCTGTACGTCGTTGACCTGACCCTTCTTGCTGCCGCCCGTACCACCAAACCCGGCTCCAACCTTTTGATAAAAGTTCTTGAACAAGCCGGTGGACGTCTGCCTTTCCACGCGTTTCGTCAAGCGACTTTGCATTTCGATCTTGAGCTCGTCCTCCTTGTCAAGACGGAGGGTGGCTTGCTTGTTTCGCTTCTTGGGAACATTTTTCCTGAGGAGTTGGGCGTGAAGGGGG
>JGI24540J26637_10000580_pt1 | contig 15515 bp, 14 predicted proteins | sample NorSeaMetagenome_FD_26637 | JGI IMG/M metagenome (IMG submission 26637)
CCCTCACCCTCACCCNCACCCTCCAATAATCAATCAGCGACCACACGGACTATGACCCCCCATGCGGCCCTTGTGAGGGTATCGGTGGTATCCCCACTGGTGATAAGAACGAGGAGATAACCCTTACCTCATGCGAGGTAATATCCAACGCCACCACAGCCTCCGAACCCGTCCGCCCCGTCTGGGGTGAGAGCTGGTCGGTCCAGCCTTACTTCGAGGTCCTTATCGGGAAGAAGACCGACCCCTTCTGCTTCTCCGTCATACCCTCAAACGACTCCGTAGGGGAGCTCTGCTACAGGCCGGACTTCGGGGAGCAGTACTACGACGTCGGGGGAGAGTCAGGGGCACTCAGGTTCGATCTTAACTCCAAGACTGTCGTCGGCAACATAACCTCCAAGATCATACACAAGGACACTAACTTCTGGATCGTCAACAAATTCCCCTGGTACGCGGCGGGAGTCAAGCAGTGCATATGCTCCAAGGTTAGAGAGGGGGGAGCTGAGGGTAAGGAGTTCATGTACCCTGTAAACCCAGACTGGACGAAGCAGATGTTTTATATAGGAAGGGAGAACATCGGTGTAGAGTACACTGGGACTACCATGGAACTCGAGCACTTCGCGTTCGGGCCTCACCACCTGTGGAGCCACCCTGAAACGGGCGAGATAATCAGGATGTGGCAGCCCTTCAATGGTCTGCAGGTGTTCCCCGAAGGTTCCTACATCACGGGTGAGCAGGACCAGTCCCTTTTTGAGGACCCACCCCCGGAGTGTAAGAAGGGAGGATCATTGTTCAGGATCAAGTGCGACGACAATGGGTACAATAACGAGGACGAGGACGAGGCGAAGGCTATTCTGGAGAGTGATATGGCCAGGGCCATTGAGCCCGTACCCAGGGACGAGTACAAGGGGGAGGACTTCGCGGAGATGAGCGCTGTCCTTAACGGGTGGCTCGAGGAGGGCGACACCGAGACACGCGCGTGCGACGAGTGGACCACGGAGGAGCTCCAGCAGCTCCAGGCCATGCTTTACCTAGCAAGGGAGAGTAAATTCGACCACGTATACCAGGGGGTCGAGGACAACAGGAGGATGAGGAAGGAGTGGGACGAAATCGAGAGGGACTGGGCGGGTTTGACCGAGCTCATGGAAGGACTCGATTCCAACCACGTCGCCCACTCCGTTCGCAGGGACGGTCACTGCCACGAGGCTGTGATGTGGTATGTTCACCACCTCACCGAGGACGTCAAGAAGGTCATGGCCGAGGCCGGGGTCGTCATACCGCTGCTTAGCATGCAGAGGCACGAACAGCCTATGGAGGGGGAACATGAGGCGCACCATGCTGCTCATGCTGTTTACGGCGAACAGGTCACGTGCAGCAGCTGCCACGCTAAGTATTGAGGGACGAGAGATTATAAGGGGGGGAGGGAGTGAAATGATCGTATCGATTGATTTTAATTGAAGGCGGTCCCTGGATGGGGATTCTAGCGCGTCGTGAGCTTCGTACGTAAAAAAAAGGCTGAAGGGTTTCGAGGAAATGTCATGTATTTTATGCGTCGTTTGCTTTGTAATGTGTGTATTTCTCGCCCTCCTCGTCCCCGTTGATTACGCATCGTCGCGGTCCGCGCCAATTGGATTCCACGGCCTGTTTATGTCGAGTGTAGTATCGCGGAGTCGGAACGTCGGTGCCGGCATATTAGGGCGGACGGCAGGCATGACGTCATGCAAAGAGGCAAGGGTTTGAGGGGTGAAGGGTGGAGTGAAGGGAGGGGCACCAGGGAGGCACCAGCGAGGGGGACCCTGGTGGATCGTTACCTCTTCCAGGGGAAATATCGTCAGGAAAGATAGCAGGCGAGTGCGGTTGAAAGGCACCTTGGGGAGGCCCTCGATGAGCTGGGGGGCATCATCAACGACGAGGGACTTGAGCTTCGAGTTCGGGACATTGGGAGGAACGTCCCAGTAGAAAATCGTCCACCCGCCGATCTTGAGCCTGAGGTGGGTGAGGGATGTGGACCTACCGAGAACGTGGCGGAGCGACAGAGGAGTGAAGCCCTCAATGAAGAGCGAGAGCGCTTCGAGGGACTGCAACGAGCGAAGCGACGAGGAGGGGGGGTTAACTAATCGTATAGAGTAGTATTAGGCAGCCCGCTACGCTCGCTGTCTCCGCTAACCTGCATTTCACCGAGACAGTCCAGGCAACCCTCCCTGCACTTGGAACCAAGCGTCAGCTCAAGCTGACGTAGGTTGGGGGCGAACTGAGAAGTCTGTTAGTTGTAACATTATGGAGCAGACTGTACGAGTAATCGCTTCTCTCCTCCACATCTCACTGTCACACACACTCACCTTGGGGAAAGCCTTGATGTAAGCCGGGGTCACCTTCATATCCTTGCAGCGCGGGTGGTTTTTTGTAATGTGGCTCGCGAAAGAAATCAAAGCGCCGCCACGAGACAGGTTCTTCGCCCCATGAGAGGAAATCGTGATGGCCCCCGACAAATTGAGATGCTGGAGTTTCGGAAGTTTGTTCGCAAGCGCCTTACAGTCCACGTCATTCCTGCGACGAGCGAAGTGAGCTCGGGAGGGGTTGTTAGAGATGTGGGTAGGCGGCATGTTGCTTTTGCTGTCGCTTCGCTCCCCAGCAATCCTTCCCTCCTCGCTCTGCCTCACCAATCCGCATCGCTGAGGTCCAGGGAGACGAGGTTCGTAGAAGCGCGACAAACAAGGGCAGTGAATCGTTTAGGGTCATCAGAGAACCTCAAGGTCTTGCGATTGGCGTCTGCTATTGCTACGTTGGTCTTCATGACCTTGGAAGTACAGGCTAGTGCCCCTGAACACTTAACACCAGAAATATTAATGACTTGGCGAAGGATGACATCGGGAAGGACGAGCAGAGAAGAAGAGGAGGAGGCAGAGGAGGCGGCAGTGTCGGGATTGGGATTGGGAGCAGTATTTAGACCTGCTGATTCAGAAATTCGCGCTTTTTTAGCGGGGGACTCCATTAGGGTTGATGAGGTGCTGTGATGATGTGCTCGCCACGAGTAAGGCAAGGTGGTATTATTTCTGTCAATTTTGATTTTGACGCATTTGGAAACCTGATTTCTATTCTCTCATGGCAGATCGTAAGTTCTTGTTTGTGCTCTAGGTGTTTCATCAACATTTTGCACCCGTTGGATATATATTTGAAACCATAACAGTCGTTAAATATATGTTCCACAAGACTCGTCGGAATGGCGAGTATTCCAAACCCAATTTAGGCCTCCCTCTTAACCTATTTCCCCTCTTCTCACTCTTCGCAGAACAATTTCAGTGGCTAGGACTACTAAAATGGAGCCTGCAGTATCAGGATGGCACGAAAGATTCAGAATGGGATGAGCTCTCAGAGGAGAAGAAAGCCTTCCTTGAAAAAGTTATGTCCGAGGGAGTTGTTGACGAGAACGTTCGGATGAAGCAAATTCTTGTTCAGTTCCTACGCTTTCTGCAGTCCAAGACGTCCGGATCAGCCCCTATCCTAGACGCCATAGCTCAACTAGAGGCAAAGGTGAGGGGAGCGAAGGATGGCTGGAGCGAAGCAACAGCAAAAGAAATATGCGACATCTGCCTATCAAAAAGAGTCGGCTCATCGCGTCGCTCCGCTCATAGCCCCACATAACTAACAAACCCTCCCGCACTCGCTTCGCTCTGCTCATTGCAACCCCAGAGCAAAGCCCTGCCCTCAACTACACCTACCGAGGACGACCTCCTCGACCTCCTGGACGAACTCCGGGATATTGTGGAGCAGATGGATTTCGCGCTCTCCTTCTCCCAAATGAATGGGCTCCCTTTCCTTCTCAATGCTGCCGCGGAGGAGGTCGTGCCAACTAGTGTAAGGGCCGTTTGCCTCAGCTTACTGTCGACGATCGCCCAGAACAACCCCAAGGTGCAGGAAATTGGCTGCGAGTGCGGTGCTATCGAGAAGATCCCATCGATATACCTCTCCAATGCGGAGAGTTCGGGGATCAAGGCCAAAGCCCTCCAGGCACTGTCAGCGTTCGTGCGCGCGCACGAGAAGAACGAGAAGAAGTTCTACGCCTGTGACGACGCTGTGGCTGCAGTCAAGGATGGCATGAGTGGGACGGGACAGGTGTTCAGAAGGGCAGTGTTTTTCCTGAGGAGCCTCCTTACAGACGACAGCGCCGCTTTGGATAATTGCAAGAGGTGGGAGAATTGTATCGATGCCGTAGTGAGAAGTGCGCACGAGAGCGAGGAGGTTGATATAAGAGAGGTGAGGGGGGGGAGGAGCGAAGCGACGAGCCGACAACGCAATTCCTAGCGCTGCTAGCGTGCTAATCTGGTACTTCCGTCCCTAAACTTTACACTACCCCCGTCTCCACGCATTCTAAACTCCTACGGTCGTCGCTTCGCGCCTTCCCGCACGCTCATCGCAGATTTGCCAGGGTGTCATCCTTGGACTCATCAACAAGGGAGATGCATTTGCCGCCCCCGTCCTCCAGCACGTCGAACAGATCAAGGTCGCCGCAGCGAGGGCCGCGAATAGGTGCAAGGCTGAACCGGACTTCCAGCACGAACTTGACGGATGGATTGAGATTATGAAGTACATAAAGGGGGCGGCAGAGGGGAAAAAAGTGGAGGGTAGTAGTCCTAGCAGTCATGGCAACTCTAAGAGCACTCAAGAACCCCCGCCCTTAATGATCGGTAGCGCAAACCCTAATCCTAATGCCAGTGCTTAAAAGAAAATTCCAAGAGCAATTTTACCAATTTTACGCGCAATTCCCCCAAACCACAATACCCTCAACGGAAACATTTACCAACAATTTTAAACCTTCAATTTAATACCGTCTTCAACCCCAAATTTACGTAGATCCTTCCACTCCAACTGAGATTCCAGGAACGAGGACGAACTCGATATATATACAAAACAAAGTTATCTCTTCCACACTTCAATCGGACGGTACCCCCCCACCATCCATGGCCAGATCAGTCCTCTCTCTCCTCCTTTTCCTCCTGCTCCCCGTAGCATTCTCATTCATATATAATAAACCCCTGGTCCATTCCCGAGCCTCAATGGCCACAAAGTTGAAGGGACAGGTGTCTCCTCTCGATGGGGACGCACCTGCACCCCCTCTTAAGGTGAGTAGTTACTGCAAAACTTGCTCAGAATGAGGCTGGCTATGTCAGCCCAACCATTCGTGAGTGATCCCCAATCCCGAGCGATCCACCAGCCAAATTATAAGACCATTACTAACAAATATCGACAGTCTGTGCCCCCTCGCAAGATTGCTCTTATGGTTGAACCTACGCCTTTTACCTACGTTTGCGGGTACAGTAACAGATACAACGAGATGCTAAGGTACTTGAAAAAGGCTGGAGACGAGGTCAACATTGTGACCACGGACGACCACAAGGATCCCCCCAAGGAGGCTTTCGGTTACCCCATCGAGCACACCCTTGGATTCCGCTTCCCTCTCTACGACCACGTCGTGGTTTCCTTTGACCTCCCAGAGATTAAGGGCCTGCGCATGATGGAGGCCCTCCGTCCTGACGTTATTCATATCAGTTCGCCCGGCTTCCTCCTTTTCGCCGCCCTCTTCTACGCCCGCCTCATGAAGATCCCCCTTCTTATGTCCTACCACACCCACCTCCCTAACTATGCCGTCAAGGTGAGAGGGAGGCAGAGCGAGGAGCGAAGGAAGGCTGGGCAGAGGGCTCGGCGGAGAGCCGTTCAGTACCATAACTATCAGCGCCTCTTTCGCTCGTCGCTCCGCTTCTCACCGGCGCTCCTCGCCCCGCAGTACCTTGGCTACATTCCCGGAATTGAGGAGTTTGCTTGGATGCTTCTCCGCTTCGCCCACAAACGCGCGGACCTTACCCTCACCACCTCCCCTCAGCTCAAGAAGGAGCTCGAGGAGCACGGTATCCCACGCGTCGACGTCTGGCGCAAGGGCATTGATACGGTACGCTTTGATCCCAAGTTCAAATCCGCAGAGATGCGCGAGAAGATGTCGGACGGCAACCCCGACGATTTCCTCATGGTTTACGTGGGTCGCCTAGGCGCCGAGAAGAGGGTGGCTGACATCAAGCCGATTCTTGAGAAGATGGGCCCCAACACCCGCCTCGCTATCGTCGGGGCTGGGCCTGCCGAGGCCGAGCTCAAGAAGATCTTCAAGGGCACCAACACGGTTTTCACCGGCCAAATATCCGGCGACGAACTCTCCTCGGCCTTCGCGTCCGCCGACGCTTTCTGCATGCCCTCGGACTCTGAGACTCTGGGCTTTGTCGTGCTCGAGTCCATGGCCTCTGGTGTCCCCGTTGTCGGAGCCAATGCTGGCGGAATTCCTTCGATTATCCACCACAGAGTCGACTCTTACCTCGCCGAACCCGGTGACACTAACGAGTTTGTAAAGTACCTCTCCATCATCAGGGAGAACAAGCATGGAGTGGCTGACAAGATGAAAATCACCTGCCGCGAGGAGGCGCAGAAGCATTCGTGGGAGGCTGCCACCAGTGTCCTTCGCAACGTCCAATACGAGCTTGCCATCCAAAACTTCAAGAGCAGGTCCTGGTGGGGATACGGGGGACCCAACACTAACAAGTACGGCAAGGCCGTCAAGCAGAAGTTTTCATGGCTTTTCCAGAAGATGAAGTTCGTCCTGACCCTCGGCTTCCTCAGGAAGAACAACACCAAGCAACTCAAGGCAAACTAACCGAATGAACCATTGACGAAAGGAAAGGAGCAGAAGAAGGGTGGAAGCGCGTTGCCATGTAGGTCAGCGTAAGACCGGACAAAGAACGAAAATAATCGCGTTCTAGACCCTAGACTACAATAAAACCGCCAAAAGTTTTGTGTCCGAAATCATTTCTTATTAATCTATCGCCACGAACAATCTGTCGCGCGCTGCAACAAAAAAGAACCTCAACACACATACTTCCACTCTGCTCCAAGAACGCGCCACCGCCTGTTGTATGCTTAGCTACGGCATTTCGCAGGTCCTTGATAAAATCCAGAGTGAGTTCCCTCCCCAAATCCTTCCCATCCCTTGCAGCTGAACTTCTTAGACGCCACCGAAGTTGTAGTTGAACCCCCCCCCACCAGGCTGCTGCGCACCTCCTGTCTGCCCGAATTGGAATTGGTTGCCCTGGACATCAGGGGCGATCATAGCATCCTCCTCCTCGTCGACGTCGAAGTAGGTCTCAAGGAGCTTGACGCTCTTGGCATAAATCTCCTGGTTGTCGTGTTCCTGGAGCTGCTCAATCTTGAGCAGTCCCTCAGCCTCGGCGATGAAGGTCGCCATCTCGTTCTTGGTTCCGTTGGCCTTGGAGTCTGCCTCTCCAACCTTCAAAATGTTCTCGAGCCCGTCCAAAGCAACCTCGATGATCTTGGTGTCAACCACAGTTAGTAGGTCGCAAAGCGGCCTGATGCACCCCTGCTGTACCAGAAACTTGATTTGACTTGGCTTTCCTCCGCTGGTGGCGTTGCTGATGGCCCACGCCGCCTCCTTCCTAATATCGAACTCGGCGTTGGCCAGGAGCTGGATAAGGGGGGGAGCAATGTTGTTGTCAATGACGGCCTGGATCTGGTCCTTGTTCCCCGCGGTGATGTTACTAATGGTCCAGCAAGCCTCCTTCCTGATTCCCTTCTTTGGGGAGGAGAGGAGAGCCAGGAGACAGCTAAGCGCATTGAAGTTGACAATAATCTGTGTCTGCAAGTCGTCACCGGTGACGATGTTCCCGACGGTACGGAGGGCAGGGGTCTGGACGGATGGTGAGGGGTGGAGGAGAAGCTCGACGAGCCTCCTGCAAACTCCGGCCTCAATGACGGCCTGGATTTTCTCGTTTGGGCCGTCGCTCAAGTAGCTCAAGGCCCAGCAGGCGTCCGTCAAGACCTCATCGTCGGGGCTGTAAATGAGCTGGGCAAGCGTAAGGAGGCAGGGCTTGACCTGTTCGAAGTCAGGCTGGGGCTTGCCCCTGCAGAAGTTACTAAGGGTCCAGGTGGCATTCCTGCGGACGGCGAAGCGAATCGCGAAAAGGGTTAGGCGAGGAGCGAAGCGACGAGTAAAGGGGTTCGGTTGTCATAAACAGCACTATGCAGCTCGCTGCCTTCGCTCCTCGCCCAATCTCACCTCAGCATGGAGAGCTTGGAGTTCTTGTGAAGCTGCGCAAGAAGGGGCTGCATGGCCCCAGCAGCGAGGACCTTGTCCCTGCAAGGGGGGCTGTCGCCGGCAATGTTACCCAAGGCCCAAACGGCCTGCTCCCTAACGTCGTCATTGGGACTCGCGAGCAGCCTGCAGAAGATGGGGACCGCACCCTTCTCCATGACGACCTCGGTGTGCTCGGAGGTTCCGGACGCAATGTTGGTGAGGGCCCAGGCGGCCTCGAATTGCAGCGCAGGCAAATTGTCACAGTTCAAAAACTCAATGAAGCGAGGGACGACACCCTGGTCAATCACCTGCTGGATGGGAGGGTTCTTCTCGATACTCAGCAATCTGCGGAACATTGTAGTGTACTCAGTCTGGGCGGCAGTGTCGTTAGACATGACCCCGGCGACCATCTGGGGGAGACTCTCCAGGTTGTGAGGGGCACCCTTGGAAGCGTCACCCTCGCCAAAGCCTCCGGCATCCATGGCAGAGTTTCCACCAGCAGAACCGAAAGTCGAGGGGCCACCGCCCATCTGTCTCCGCTTGTTTAACCTGTCATCCTTCTTGGACTTCCTGATCTGGATTGTGGTCTCCTCCCTACGTCTACGGGAGTCATCTGCGTCCACAGTCTTCTTGAAGGTCTTCTTGCGGCTGAGTCGAGTCAAGGAGAGAGCATAGGGCGTTAGAGAGGCGAAATACAAAACAAATAAACATAAGAATTCTTCTGGGGATGGCAAACTTAAAAAATCTTTGGCCTCGTTCCATGTCGTTGCTATGAATTCTAACATCCCACACACGTTAGAACGCATTTGCGTTGAAGATTGCGCACTCCTTCCTATACTTACTCCTCTTCCTTAGCAAATGCACTCATGTTAGGATTTTATGGTTGTGTAAACTCAATAAAGCAAAATGCCTGAGATCTCGGAGCTCACCAACTTTAGGAAGGGGTAAGGGAGAAGAGAGGTAATTGAAATCAACAGCACTGCTAATATTACCTCTAGTTCCAACCCTCCCTAAGAAGCTCCGGACGACGATTGCCCTTTTTGGGACCTCCGTTCCCCATTCATGATGCAAAGGAATGAACCCACTCGCTCTTCTGCTTTTGATTTGTCAGGATCTCAGACCTTAGGACAGCTTACTGTGCCGATCTCGCTCCGCCCGCCTTACCAGTCAAACGTATCGTTGACGCCTCTGCGGGATAGTGCGCGGCGACAGCACATCATGATGTCCCAGTCTTCCTTAAACACCGTCCAACAGACTAAAACTCTCATGAGCACTTCTCTTAGGAATGGTACGTAGTCCCTCTTTGCCCAATACGCGTCAAACACACGAATCCTCACCCCCTTCCCACCCAGCGACTGCAAATTTGCCTGTGGCAGTGTCTGATTGGACGGAGACTGATGTTGGAACCTTCCTTGACAACATTGGCCTGCACGAGTACAGCCCAATGTTCGTCCACGAGAGGGTCCGCGGTGTCACACTCGCCGATCTGAATGTGCAGGATGCCATGGATCTGGGAGTGCAGAGGTTGGGAGATAGGAAATTTTTGTTCAAGGTGAGATCGGACGAGGAGAGAAGCGACAGCAAAAGCATTATACCACCTTCTTACATAATTAGAAAACTTCCACTCGTCCCTCATCCTAACCCTCTTCGCGATTCTCTTCGCTTCGCTCATTGCAGGCCCTTGAGCACGTTCTCACGGAGGACGAAGCCCACCACTCCGCCCATGTCCCCTTAATTCGCAACTCAAACACGCGAACGCACTACATGTCGAGCAACTCCAATGCACCCCTCCTCCTTCCCTCTGGTAACGTCGTTTAGACTTCTTTTGACGCCTTGGCGAGGCAGCGGAAGCCAAGTTCTACGGAGAATGTCACGAATACCTACGACGATCCCGACCCTTTCAGTCAAACTGCCGAGTCTCTCCTAATCGAGGAAGACGAGGAGGACCTCCAGCCTGTTCAAGTTGTCATTAAGAAAAAGACTGCCAAGAAATCAGCCGTCAACCCTCGTGCTAGACAGTCGATAATTGACAACAACGCCGACCACCATCGTGTTGCACCGGCGAGAACCAACAAGAGGAGGATGAGCGGACCACCAGCCATTTGCATGACCGAGGAGGAGGAACCTTCGCTTCCTCGCACAGTTGCCACTTCAGTGGTCGAGAACGCGGCTGCCGCGGCCATAAATTCTCAGAGTCCTCCTGACACAGCCAAAAAGAGGAAGAAGTTCAATGACGTGGACCGCAAGCTCAGCATATCCCCCGAAATTGTGCCTCGTTCTTACGACTCCAATCCCCCCCCGATGGTAGACAAGGAGGTCGAGAGCATCACCGAAGACGAATGTCTCGGTGGTCCCGAGCCCCAGAAAAATCCCCCAGGAGTGCTCCACAACGGGTTGACAAGGCAGGTTCCTCCGCTCGCCCTTACCCCCACCCCTGGACCGGGAACAAAACCTTTGCTGCAAGAACCGACTGCCAAGGCTGTGCGCTTCGAAGATCTCGTCGAAAACCACGACGAAATCCCCAAAAGCTCAATATCAAAATGATCCCAAAACCCCAACAAAAAGGTTGTCAAGCAGAACGTCTCGAAACCGTCCCTGCAGCGCATGGAGAAGTTCAGGAACACTTGGGGCGGCCTCACGCTGGTGCTTGAGGTTGTCATTTGCTCCATAGGACTTGGAAATATTTGGTGGCAGTTGCTTGTCTTCTTCCCTGCAATCATTGGGTGGACAGCCCACATTCAAAGGAGGGCCAAGACGTGAATGATGGCGGCCAGCCAAGGCTGCACCGGACTCGGAGTCTGGCCCTATTCTGAGGGTTCGCTGGTGAGAGTCAAGGACCCTTACGCGAGAGAAAAGCTCCAGGAGAGAGCAAAGAAGCTGCTTCATCAGTACCTCGCTTTTTCGTTCATCGCCCTCATTTCTTTCCTCTGCTTTGCAAGATTCATCATCGAGCCATTCCTCACCCCGAGGGAGGAGCAGGCCGGAGTGTGCCCCATTGGGACCACGACGAATACTACGTGCAACGACAGAGGCATTTGCAACCCTGGTATGGACACCTGCGTGTGCGGCAATGGCTTCGGACTCTATGAAGGCGAAGCCTGTGAAACAATCGCCCCGGCCTTCATAATTGGAATGAGCTTGCTAGCCTTCTTCTTTGGATTCACTGGGAACATCCTTTACATGACGAGCAAATCCAAGAATGGAAACGGTGCTCCTTGGGTTTTTGACAAGAGCGGGAACAACATCAAGAGGATGAAGCAGCTCAAGATAATTAGGGAGCAGAAGCGTCAGGACGGATGATCCGACAAGCAACACAAAGCCGGGACATGACAGAAACCGTGAACCCGTGAGAGACCGGCAACTGGAGTCGATGCCTTGTTCGGCGACCGCGTGGGAGAACAGACGTCAGCCTGATCTTTTCCCGCTTCCAACCCTGGTACCCCCCATGGGGACGACAACGGCGTCGATATTGAGGCCGCAGGAGGACGTGACGAGAACATGGACGATCTCAGGGAGTACGCAGAGGCACAACCCAAGGCGAACTTTCCTTACATTCCCATGAGTCTGACGCCTGTCCACAGGAAAGGAGATTTCCACAATGCCTTCCACAAGGTCGAGGAGAAGTACGCTCCGAAATAGGCGACTCCCAACGAACAGGCAGGCCCGACTGAGGCAATGACAGTGCTAGCATCAAAGCGAGGCAACCCCTCGGCCGCTATCACTCGAACACCAGTCGTGGCTCCTGATCAGGGCAGGAGCCAAGTTAGAAGTTAGGGTAATCTAAAACTAATTTTTGAAACAAAGCATGCGTCGGCGATGATATTTAATGGTTTTAATGAATAATGGTGAGGTGATGGGGGAGGGGTGAAACTCCTGTCCAAACTGGCCAAGAGGTCTACATTCTTTGACTAGAATCGCTCCTGCTTTAGGACTCCCAGTACCACCATACACCCCCGCCGAAGCCAATTCACACAGAAGTGTCAACGTCAAGCTCTGTTTCCTTTGCTCCCCTGATCTAACAATCCGCCAACGTTGCTGGCCCTCCTTCAAAAAGGGGTGATAAAGTACGGACATGAAATTGTCGTCAGAGAACTTGAAATGTAATGCGATAAATAGCAGCGGCTTGTCGCCAGCTTTCTATCAAAGGCTGACTTTGGACCCCAACATTGAGACCGTTCCTCTTGCTGGTGACCTGCTGTGTCCTGTTGTTGTCCAAGAGACACCAAATAGCAACGGCTCCCTTCTTGCCGAAGGAAAAACCCTCCTTCATGCTCATTCGGAAGAGATCCTCCACTACATCTTCAATGAATTGGCCAACGATACTGTGACGCTAAAGAAGATGCACATGAACGACCAGGATAACATTACAGAGGTTTTGTTCAGGCAAGAAGCCACTTCAATCTCCCCAGCCACCACGATCATTTTCATAACGCGCCAAACTGGGAATCTTTCGTTCAGGTGCCTCCTGCAGCTCCAAGACAATCCCCCGGACGCTGCAGACAAGCCCAACGAGGATGGGAAGATGTACCGCACCATCACAATAACTTCTCTAAGCGCTCCTCGGAAAGAATTCATGAACGCCTATAACAAGGTGTTGACGTCCAATGATGGTGTCATTGACTACGAGCAGATCAATAGCATTTATGGCCAGATTGAGATAGCAGAAGGAGGCATCGAAGACACATGTGACTGCAGAATGGTCATCTCATCAGCTGCGTCGAGCGATAACCCGCGGATGGACGTCTCCTTGAAAAAAATTCAGGATTTGTCTCTTTCTGGCACAGCTTCGAGCATCTCTTCCACCCTCGGCGTGAACAGAGCCAAAACGAACGACATGTTCGATGAAGAAGCACTTGATAGCATGAGCCCACAAAAGGTCGGCTGGAGCGGCAGGAGGCAAAGGGCATCGCTGCAAACGATGAGATCAGCAAATCTTCACCTCTCTGAGTCCATAAAGGTTCTTTTCAGAATCATCTTCCAAATTTTCTTGCACTTTGAGCGGAGCGAGGAGATCGACCACATTTCCCGGCAAATTACCATGAAATATATCAAGGGCGCCCCCGCATCGTCTGCTCAAGAATTCGCGACAGTGTTCCCTCTAAAGAGTATAATGGAACGCAAGGACTGGAACAGGGAGCATGGCACGGTCAACAAGGATATTGACATGTTCACCTTAAAAATTGGGTCCGAGTCCTGGTGGAAGCGCTCGGCCCGGATCGACGCACCGACTGATGAAGTCTTTGCGTACCTTTACAATATTGACAGCTATGAGAGGCGGAAAAATCACATTGCCGCCAATCCAAACTTGCCGTACGAGTGCCATACTATCGAAGAGGACATGGGCAAAGAATTCGCATTCGCCAGGAAAATGCCCGGGACAGGAGGTCCTCCCAGATTGTTCGAGAATTGGATCACCTGGGCGAAGGAGAAGGAGGAGAGTGGAACAGAAGGAAAAGGTCCAACATTTTTCATTGCGACGAACCCCTTGAGCTTCTACGACCAATTCCAGCTTGCGAATGCGGCCCAAAAAAGCGAAAATACCTTTGAGCCCCAGTACGTTCCGAGGAAGAGGGCAGGCACGAGAAGGTTTACCAAGTTCGTTTCATTGCCTCTCTCTCATTCCTCCGCCGCTGGGAACTCTCCAACTTTGTCCAATTCAATTGCAGGAGGGATCGATGAAAGTAACGACTCGGAAAGCGAAAGTGGCAGTCAAAGGTTTACCGGCTTCAGAGGGTCAGGGTTACAACATAGATTTTCCTTTAAGACAAAGCGCGCACCAATAGCAGACACCGATGGCATGGAGAGGGGAAATATTCAGTCACTATACATGATCGAACCCCTCGCGCCACGTGTGTGCAAGGTGACGTACATACTGAGCGCGGACTTCGGAAGCAGCTTGGGGGCTCAGAGGTGCACCCTCGACATGCTTTCTAAATTCAGCGCCCTGAAAAATTTCTTCGAGAGAAACAGAAAGAAGGCGGACATTGAGGTTGCCGAGGCTACGGCTGAAATTATGACCAACACGAGCCTCCCACTTTACAGAAATTTAGTCCGACCAACACAGGACCAGGAGGCCTTGATTGACAGGGCATACACGCTTCAGGAGAAGATCACCAAGGTCGACATGTGGGAGATATTATCAAGGCATACATTGTGGAAGTCCATTAAAGACGCCGCCTGCGAGGTCAGGGTCATGGAACGGACCAAGGACAATCCTTCTACATGCATAAGGGCGAAAGGGGCTGTGCACTGCCGAGCGGAGGTTGCGGCTGCCGCGTATTTCGACGCCGAGTCCCACCTTAGAAAGGTTTCGAACAGGGAGCAGTCCAATAAAGCGGTCGGCCCAACGAACCACAAGCTGAACACTATAAAGTTGCTCAAGAAGACGAGCGTCTGCGACCAAATCGTCTCGTCAATAATTTCCTTCCCCAAACCGATGTTCAACAGGAGGGCCGTGTTCCGCCAGGTCATGGGCGCGGGGGCGAACGGAGAATTCTTCATAGCAATGGAGACCGTTGAAGACCCCGACGCCGAGGCTGGCGAGGACTACGGCCTCACGTCAATCCAGCGAAGCCAAATCACCACAATCAAGGGAAGAGCGTTGCTTATATTCGAGCCTGACAGGATTTACAGGGATCGTTGCAACTTCACGTTCCTAATGGACTACAATCTCGATTCTAACCGAGCTTCGAACGTGGTGTTCACCGACTCTGAGCTCGCCCTCTTCATGATCGGCGAGTTCGTCATGTTGCGGAGTATGTTCAGAAGGGAAAAAATATCCGATTTGGAGGACATAAACTTCTACGCCAACCAAATGAGGGAGGCATCGAAGATAAAGACAAACCGAAAGGAGGACAGGATTATCAAGACAGTAACCAAGAGTTTCCAGAGGGCGTTACAGAGCATTGGAGGCTTCAGGGAGCTACCCCACCTCGGAGACCCGCATGTCAACATGGAAGTATGCAATGTCGAGGGCGAAAAGAATTTTGTTGGCAGAGCCAGCTGCGTCATAGACGCTGATGTCTTCCAGTGTGCCGCTTGGGAGATCCACAAAAATAGGGAGGCCGCCTTGCTCCGCAGCATCGACAAGAGGCACAAGAAGCGGCAGCTTTGCGATGACGGTCCCCACTCCTTCCTTTATTACCTCCAGTACCGCCTCGGAGCGGGTTGGATCCATAACAGGGATTTCTTCATGCACGGGGCTTGGAAGGGCGAGGGTACGACGTCGGAGGGCGAGACAAGCACCATCGTACTATGCTACGCCGACAACGAGAACGTTGAGAACCGCGGTCTCGGAGGAACGGGAAAGATAGACGTGACTGGGAGCGAGGAGTGTGTTAGGGGGTTCACTTGGACCTTGTGGAGGTTCGAAGCTCTCGAGAGGGTGGGG
>JGI24540J26637_10000582_pt1 | contig 15508 bp, 9 predicted proteins | sample NorSeaMetagenome_FD_26637 | JGI IMG/M metagenome (IMG submission 26637)
TTAACTTGTTATTTAATTAAAATGAAAAATATAATTTTAGTACTCTTTCTAACGATAGTTAATCTTTTTGTTTTTGGACAAGAAAAAAAAGTAAATAATTATAAATTTATTGTGGTACCAGATCGGTTTGATTTTTTAAAACAGAAGGATGAATATAAGACTAGTTCTTTAACTAAATTTTTATTTAAAAAAAACGGCTTTACAGTATTTCTAAATTCAGAGCAGTATCCTAAAGATCTAATAGATAATCCTTGTAGTGGCTTAAAAGCTCTTGTTTTAGATAAGTCTTCTATGTTTAAGGTTAAGGTAATAATAGAGCTTAGAGACTGTTCTAATAGATTGTTATATACTTCTGAAGAAGGAGTGAGTAAGCTTAAAGAATTTAAAAAAGGTTTCCAAGAGGCAATTAGAAATGCACATGCAAGTATGAATGATGTTGTTTATGAACCATTTTTATTAGAAACTATTGGTAAAGAGAAAAAAGAAATTGAATTGGAGGAGGAGTTTCCAGTAATAAACAATATTGAAGAAGCTGCACAAGTATCTCCAACAAATAATATAGCACTTGACAACACATTATATGCGCAGCCAAAGGAAAATGGATTTCAATTGATAAACTTAAAACCACAAGTTGTATTTGTCATTTTAAATACGGGTGCTAAAGATATCTATGTAATCAAAGACAAAAACGGCTTACTTTATAAAAAGGGCGAAAATTGGATTGCCGAGTTTTATGAAGGCGGTGAGATAGTAGTAAAAAAATATAGTATTAAGTTTTAATTTTTTTATTAATCTTAATAGCCATATTTATCTTTCCATCTATTTTTTAAGAACTCTTTAAACTGGTTTTCTCTTTGGTTTTCTCCTGGTTCGTATAGTTTTGTTCCAGAAATTTCATCAGGCATAAACTCTTGCTCTACAAAGCTATTAGGATAATTATGTGAGTATTGGTATTCTTTCCCATAATCTAAATCTTTCATTAATTTTGAGGGTGCATTTCTCAAACTTAAAGGCACAGATAAATCACCAGTTTTTCTCACTAAATCCTGCGCTTTACCAATGGCTAAATAAGAAGCATTACTTTTTGCAGAATTCGATAAATAGACTGCACATTGACTAAGTATTATCCTAGATTCTGGATGACCGATGATTGAAACTGCCTGAAATGTATTGTTAGCAAAGATTAATGCAGTAGGGTTGGCATTTCCAATATCTTCCGAGGCTAAAATCAACATTCTTCTTGCTATAAACTTTACATCTTCGCCACCTTCTATCATTCTAGCCAACCAATATACCGACGCATTTGGATCACTTCCGCGTATGGATTTTATAAAGGCAGAAATAATGTCATAATGTTGTTCTCCAGTTTTATCATATCTGGCTGTGTTTTGCTGTATTTTAGACAATACAAGTTTATTTGTAATTTCAATTTCATCATCAACAGAAACTAAGATTTCGAATATATTTAAAAGTTTTCTAGCATCTCCTCCAGAAACCTGCAGTAAAGCATCTGTTTCTTTTAATGTAATTTTTTTTGATGAGAGAAATTCATCTTTCTCCATTGCTCTATGCAAAAGAGCCACTAAATCTTTTTTATCAAAAGAATTTAAAATATATACTTGGCATCTAGAAAGTAGGGCAGGAATTACTTCAAAACTAGGGTTCTCTGTAGTTGCTCCAATTAAGGTTACCCAACCTTTTTCAACGGCTCCTAATAAAGAATCTTGCTGAGATTTACTAAACCTGTGAATTTCATCAATAAATAAAATAGGATTTTTAGCAGTAAATAAACCACCACTTTTTTTAGCTTTTTCTATAACTTCCCTTACATCCTTCACCCCAGAACTGACAGCACTTAGTGTATAAAAAGGCCTTTTACTCTCTGTTGCAATAATATTAGCTAGTGTAGTTTTACCTATTCCTGGAGGACCCCAGAATAATAAAGAAGGTATCATACCTTTTTTAACTAAATTCGTTAAAACACCATCTTTTCCTACCAGATGTTGCTGGCTAATGTAGTCTTCTAATACTTTAGGTCTAATTCTTTCTGCCAAAGGTTCATTCATATTGTAAAAATAGCAAAGTTTTATGACAGAAGTTGTTCTTTTTTATTTTGGTAACATATTTGTTATTTTTGNAACTATGAAAGATGAAAGCCATTTAAAAATATCAAAATCTGTNTTCCTTGTGCCAATAGTATATGTTGTNAGTATTTGGTTGATTTATTGGGTTGAAATTTATTTTAATTTTAATTTTAATAAGTATGGCGTTTTACCTAGAGATTTNATCGGGTTAAGAGGCATTATTTTTACACACTTTATTCATAGTGATACCAATCATCTTTTTAACAATTCAATTCCGTTGTTTGTTTTGTTATTAAGCGTATTCTATTTTTATAGAGATATTGCCTACAAGGTTTTAATTTTTGGAGGTCTGTTATCCGGTCTCTTAACTTGGGTTATAGCTAGAGAATCTTATCATATTGGTGCAAGTGGCATTGTGTATCTATTGTTTAGTTTTGTTTTTTTCAGTGGAATTATTAGAAAACACTATAGATTAGTAGCACTTTCTTTCATTATTATATTTCTATATGGAAGTATGATTTGGTATGTTTTGCCAATTAAAGATGGTATGTCTTGGGAAGGACATTTATCTGGTTTACTAATCGGTTTGATTTTTGCTGTATTTTACAGAAAAAAAGGACTTATTAAAAAAGAGCATCAGTTCTCAAAAACTGCATTTGATCTTTTATTTGATGAAAATGGTAATTTTGCTCCGCCAGAAATAGAGGAGGAGCAGGAGGAAGAAATAAAATAAATATTTTTAATTTTTAACAGTAGGAATTCGTTGTCTTATAGTCTCGTATAAGAAAGCTCCACATGCAACCGATACATTTAAGGAAGCTATTTCACCTAACATTGGTAATTTGGCCTTATAGTCGACCATTTTAAGTATAGAGGGGTTTACACCACGCTGCTCAGAACCCATTACAATTGCAATTGGTTGGTTCATGTTTATATCATAAATAGAGTCTTCTGTTTTTTCCGTAGCAGCAACAGTCTTAATTTCGGCAGCTTGTAAAATATATAATGCATCTTTTATGTGGTCTACTTTACAAATAGGTATTTTAAAAGCGGCACCGGCCGAAGTTTTTATTGTTTCTGCATTTACAGGAGCACTTCCATCTTTTTGAATAATAATACCATTAACACCTGTACATTCTGCAGTTCTTATGATTGCACCAAAGTTTCTTACATCAGAAAGTTGATCTAATAATAAAAACAAGGGTACTTTATTACTTTCTAAAGTTTGTTCTATAAGTTCCTCTAAATCATGAAATTCTACAGGAGATATTTGAGCCACGGCACCTTGATGGTTTCCGTTTTTAGACAAACGATTTAATTTCTCTATAGGAACCATGCTGGTAGTAATTCCTTTTTCTTTTATCAATTTATTTAACTCATAAAAAAGAGCACCCCGTAATTCTTTTTGAAGGTATATCTTGTTGAGTGTAGAGCCCGATTCTATAGCTTCTATGATAGCTCTAAGGCCAAAAATATTTGTCAATGCATTATCCATTTTGCAAATGTAGATTAAAATAATGAGCAAAAAAAAACCATCTCTAAAAGAGATGGTTTTATATATGAAATAAAGTTTATTATATCGTAAATTCAGCGGAATCGCCAGCACCATATACACCATCTGTGCTATAAACTACTTCTCCATTGAAAATTATAGTAATTGCGCCAGCACCATCTGAATATGCGTCAAATACTCTGAAGGTATAAGTACCAGCATCCCAACAAAATTCGTACGTTAAAGAAGTTCCTGGAGCTTCGTCAGCATGTCCTCCATATGCTAGACCAGCAGCATTACTAGTTGCTACTATTGTACCAGCAGCATCTTTAATATCCCAATATACTTCTTCCGGATAATTGTCAAATCCAATTTGTAACGTTCCAGGATTAGTAGGACATACCTGTTTAATGTTTAAAGTGATATTACCTCCAACAAAGACACCATCTTTTGAAACAAGAGCCATGGTTAATGTTTCACCAACAGAGCTAATGTTTACATCTGAAATTGTCATTGAAATTTCACCTACATTTGAATTTGCTGGAATTGTAACTGAAGTCGGTGCTGTATAAGCTGCAGCATCTAATGTTGTTGCTTCGGTAATAATAGAAATATCAAATGTTCTTGCATTTGTCATTATTGAGCCAGCATATACCTTAATAGTATACGTGTTTTCACCGTCAATATCAACTCCAAATGGAAAAGAATCGGACTCGAAAGTGACAAAATTTGTACCTTTTGGCTCCGCCTCGTCGGTACAACTATTAAGCGTGCATATTGCTATAAATAAGTACGCGATTAATTTTATTTTTTTCATTATTATTGTTTTTTAATTAAAAAGGGCAAGTACTTGAGAATTTAAATACAACTACTTGCCTTTTAAATTGATATTAGTTATTTTGATAAAAATGCATTGTTTTTAATATAATATAATTACTATTTATTACCTTCAGTAATTAATGGATTGTCTGTAATTTCTCTTTGATGTATAGAAAAAGTTACCATCGGATCATCATAAGAAATAGTTTCACCATTTCTATTTAGGTGATTAGTACCTCTAGTAGTGCTTAATTTTCTTCTCTTCATTAAAAGATAACTTTTACCTTCACCAATAAATTCAATTTTTGTATTAAAAACTACTTCATCTACAAGCGCTTGACCTGATAATGCATCTACATATGCATAATCTGAAGGATCACTGAATCTTTTAGCCAAGACTTCTTTTAACCTCGTCTTAGCGGCAGCATCATCACCTTCTACAGCGCTCATCTCAGCAGATAATAAGTACATTTCTGCAACTCTCATATAAACGTAGTCATCTGTTATTGGAGCTTGTCCAAAATGTACTCTGTTTAAATTGTAAAATTTATTAGCTGGTATTAAGGGAGATACTCCTGCAGTGAAAGAACCTCCAGCTGGATTACCAAATTGTTGTTTTCTAATGTCATTGGCGTTTATTTTAGCATAAAGAGCATCATCAATACCTCTGAAATTACCAACTGCTTGATAAGAATAGCTATAGTAATCCATAAATCCATGCCAAGAAACTAAGCCTAAGGCATTAGCTGTAGTAATATCAAATCCCCACATCCATCCTGGGGTTCCTAATAATGTGAAACCACCAGTAACTTCAGCAGCATTCATCATTGTAAACTCTCCAGAATTAATAACTTCATCAGCTAAATTCTTAGCTAATACATTCTTATCGCTTTGGCCCATTGATGCATAAACATATGCAAGAAACCCTTTTGCAACATTTTGGTTTAATGAGGCTTTGTTTGGTCTAGCATAACCGTCCATAAAACTGATTGCAGAATTTAGATCAGCTATTATTTGAGTGTATACATCACTCATTGTTGATTTAGCTTTACCTGGCTCACCCGGGTTAATATAAAGAGGCAGAATTTCTGCACTTGCATCATATTTAATAGCGAAGTACTGAGTTAAGTAAAAATAAGCAAATGCTCTAATTGTTTTTGCTTGACCTACAACACCTTTTACAGCGTCAGATTCAGGAGTAAAATCATTACCACCATTAGCGGCAATAATTAAATTAGCACTATTAATTATTCTGTAGTAAAACCTCCAGGCAGTATAGTTTGGAAGACTTATAGTATTGTCTTGTGTCCAAACATAATTTGCTAAGTTTACAAATCTATTGTAACTAGCACCAACTTGTGCTAAATCACTAGATAATAAATCACTCATTAAATCAAAAGATTTATGACCAAAATCCTCTTGGCTACTAGTACCGCCTATATAAGCAGTTACCATTTGATTGTATATTCCTCTTAAATTTCCTTCTACAATGCTAGGATTAATTAAGGCGGTTTCACCCAAATCATCATTGGATATGAAACTCGTAGGTCTATTTTCTAAAAAATCTTCACCACAAGACGTAAACATAAGACTTGCAATGATTACTATTATATAATTTATTTTTTTCATAATTATAAGTTTTATTAAAATTTAACTCTAACACCTAATGTGTAATTAGATATTGGATTATAGGTATATCTACCAGATTGACCAGTTAATGATGTTGTAGGATTATATCCTTGTCTAGAACTTAATAAAAATAGATTATCCCCTGATACCCAGAAATTAACTGAAGAGAATCCTGTTTTTGCTAAGAATTGTGATGGTACTTGATAACCTAATCTAGCATTGTTTAAAGCTAAGTAATCAGTACTCTGCAGAAATCTTGTAGAAGATGAAACGACTTGAACATTTTCATTTGAATAAAGTCTAGGAACATCGTTGATATCTCCTGGTTGCATCCATCGATCTTTCATATCATTATGATAAGATGAACCACCAACTTTACCATTAGTCATAAGATTTGCATATTGAGAGTCATAACCATAACCTCCTAAGCTATATCCAAACTGTGTACTTAAAGAGAAACCTTTGTACGAGCTATTTAACCTAAAAGCACCTCTAACAGTAGGTATTACAGACTTATCAGAGTACTTTCTAGTAGCGTTACTGTAGGTATTTGTTATTCTTTCTTCAATAACGGCATCTGGGTTCTCTGCTGTATAAACTAACATATCTGGAATACCTTCTCCACTGTCATATTGCCCATTATTATTTTCATCCGACCAGTTTTCTATCCACATTGGGTTACCATTAGCAGGGTCAACACCAGCCCATTCTCTAATGTAATAGTCATAAATACTACGTCCTTGTGATTGACCAAATAGACCACTAATATTAACAACCTTTGGCAGACCAGTAGAGTTTTCTATTGGCATTTGAGTTATTTGGTTATTAAACATTTCACCATTTATTGTTAATGATAGGTTGAAATCTCTATTTCTTACAATGTTACCAGTTACATTAAATTCAAAACCGCTATTCTCTAATGAACCGTCGTTAGTTAAAATAACAGCATCACCTGTAGAAGGAGGTAATCTCTTATTTACATATAAATTATTAGTTGTCTTAACGTAGTAGTCTAAATCTGCTTGAATTGCACCCTTAAATAACTCAATTTCAACACCTACTTGCATTTGTTCACTAGACTCCCATGTAATATTTGGATCAACAACAGCTCTTGGAGCCAAAGAAGGTTGTCCTAGAAGGTTTTCTATATTAAATCCAAGTTGCCCAGCGTAAGCAGCGTTTCCTTGATCACCTAGAACACCATAACTAGCTTTAAGCTTTAAGAAATTAATAACGTTTGATGAGCTTAAGAAATTTTCTTCACTAACAATCCAACCAGCACCTGCTGACCAAAATGTTCCCCATTTATTTTTATAAAATCTTGATGAACCATCTTTTCTTAGTGTACCTTGTAGGTAATACTTATTTAAATAGTTATAGTTGGCCTGTGTAAAGTAGCCTTCTAATGAAGTCTCTACAATATTACCAGTAGACACACCATTTTGATCTAAGTAATTATCTGGCGCAGTTGCAGCATTTGGATTTAAATTCACAATACCTTTTCTATTCATGTCAAAATATTCACTTCTATCAGCAAAAGATTCGTGAGCAACTAACATATCAAAATTATGATCTTCACCAAATTTAGTCTTATATCTTAAAATTTGATTAAAATTTTGAGAAACATAAGTTGTATTAGCCTTGTATAGAGTACCACCTAAAGCAACACCTGCACTACCTTGAATAGAATTTCTAGTATTATCTAAATTACTACTGTAGAAATTCATACCATATGTAGTTTCAAAAGTTAAACCTTCCATAATCTCAACTGCAGCGTTAATATTTCCATTTACAGAATGTCTTTTAGTTCTGTTTATGTTATAAATAGCTTCTCCAATTCCATTGTATGTAGCAGAAAAATCTCTAGCGTTACCAGCTGTATTGTCACCAAAATCATAAAAAGGTTCATTTGTGTTCGGGTTCATTACTATATTACCATCAGTATCTCTAAGATATAAAGGATAGATAGTTGGAGTGAAGTCTAACATATATGGTACATCACCACCACCATAACCAGTAGCATCATTATATTCACTGTAAGAATAATCTAAATTAGTCGAAATTTTTACTCTATCAACAGGATTTGCGGTTACATTTAATCTAGTAGAATACCTGTCATATTTTGATTCTGCAATAAAACCTTCATCAGATAAATAACCTAAAGAAAAATAGTGTTTTGTTTTATCAGTACCACCAGAAGTTTTAAAATTCATCTCATTTCTAACACCATCTCTATATCCGGCGTCTGCCCAATCTGTTGGAGTGTATTTTCTTGTAACACCACTTATCACTCTACCCGTAGATGGGTCTATAAGCCCATTACCGTCAGCTACATTCCACATATTATATAAAGGTGCAACACCTCTGTCAGAGAATAAATTATCTAAAGCGAACTGCGATGGGTTATTATTTCCTGCAAAGTCAGCAGTATTCCTAAGACCAGCGTATACTAACTCCATATATTCTTCTTCACTCTCTACAAGATCGTAACGTGGCAATGTTCTGCTTGAAACAGAAGATTGAAAATCAAATTCAACAGTATTTTTACCAGATGTACCTTTTCTTGTGGTTAGTAATACCACACCATTAGCACCTCTAGCACCATAAATAGCTGTTGCAGACGCATCTTTTAAGATTGTTGTTGATTCTATATCATTAGGGTTAATAGCATTTATATCTCCAGAAAAAGGAACTCCATCAACCACATATAAAGGTGCACTATTACCTTCTATAGAGCTAAAACCTCTAATTCGTATGGTAGCACTTGATCCTGGTCTACCATTAGTTCTTGTAACAGAAACTCCAGACACTTCACCAATTAACGCTTGTGCAACGTTGGATACAGCTTTTGCATCGATGTTTTCGCTGCTAACAACACTTGCGGTACCAGTAAAAGATTTTTTTGTAGTTGTACCATAACCAACAATAACTACTTCGTCTAATATGTTTGCATCTTCTTTCATAGATACGTTTATAATACTAGATGCTCCAATTGTCTTATCAATTGATAAATAACCAAGATATCTAAATGTTAAAATATCTCCTGAACTTGCTTTAATGGAATACTTTCCATCAAAATCTGTCTCTGTACCAATTGTAGAACCTTTAACAACNACACTAACTCCCGGTAAGGGTCCCGATCCATCAGATACTTTTCCCGATATAGTTCCTTGTTGTGCAAACGAAATTTGTACTACCAACGCCAGAAACAGCGTTAAAATTCCTTTAAACTTTGTCTTCATTTTTATGTTTGTTTGAATTAATTATGTCAAAAGTCTTAAATTTATCTTAATAAAACAATTATTTAACACTATATTTTTATTACTTATGTAAAAAAATAAGTCAAAAAGTATATTATTTTATGAATTATATAATGTAAAGGCTTATTTTTAGTAACGTTAAAAACGTTTAATGTTTTAAAGATATTAATGAACAGTATTGGTTTTTGATGGTTTATGTGTACTGTGAAAGTTGCAGTTATTTTTTTTCTCGTGATTATTTATATTTGATGTATTAAATTGAAGTTTCTATTAAATCCTTCTTGATTTTTGCTTTTATTAATTAATTTTTCGAAAGAATGTGTTTTTTAGGTTTTCGAGCAATGTATAATGGGTTCGTTTAAAAACAAAAAAAGACTGTCTAATTAGACAGTCTTTTTAAATTTTATATAGGAGTAAATATTAATTTACATCCCACCATAATTTAGTATGTAAATCATCTGCTCCTTGAGCGGCAACCACTGCTGCGTAATTTGCAGGATTGTTGTCTTCCACAGAAGAGTCATATGCATCACGAACTGGAATTCTTTTATCCTGTGCGCTAGCAGATGGGATTAATACTGGCATATCTAATCTTCTCCATTCAGCCCAAGCCTCTGGTCCATTTAAATATAAAGCTACCCACTTCTCATAAGCAATTTCACTTAAAGTTGAAGTCGTATGTGCCGCTGTATAAGCATCTATATCTGCTTGAGCTACACCCCAAAAACTCATAGAGTCTTCAATTCCCTCTTTAAATAAGCTACTTGTGGTTCCGCTTCCAACATTCCATCCTTTTAACTTTGCCTCTGCTAAAGCAAACTTCACTTGTGCAGAAGTATAAATAGGAGATTGGTAATCTTGAACACCTGTTACTTTGGTTGAAGGTAAAGAAAAATCTTGAACGTTTCCGTTGGCAAGGCCATGTGGCGCTCCAACATACTTTGCATCAAGATCACCTGGAAAATTTGTTGCAGTAGTAGATCCGTCTCTTGAAGGCTCTACGTATTTAAATAACCTAGGGTCTAAGTTAGAACGTAATGATTCAGCCATTGTATTAGATAATATGTAATCTACTCTAGATTCAAATCTATCTTCCCAAGGGTTATCACTTCCGTCATCTGTTCCAAATGTAAATAAGATATTATCTGAATTACTTGTGATAACACCGCCAGAAACAGCTTGTTCAAACTTTGTTTTTGCTAAAGATGCATTTACATCAGATATTCTTAATGCCATTGTCATTTTTAACGTATTTGCAAACATTTTCCATCTACTCATATCTCCACTAAAGATGATGTCCCCAAGAGGTCCAGCTTCTCCGTTCATCAAGCTTAAAGCTTCTTCAATTTCTGTAAACATAAAGTTATATAATTCTTCTTGAGAATCAAACTTTGGTTGAGGGAAAGCAATTCCTTGAAATGCTTCTGACCAAGGTAATGCACCCCAGCGGTCAGTAATATATTGCAAGTAGTAAGACCTCATAATCTTAGCAACAGCTATTTGGTTGTTATTTCCACCAAATGCCTGAGCACCAGCTTTTAAATCTTCATCGTTATTTATTTTAACAATTTCATTTAAATTTTGAATTGGTCCTGTATACCAACCGTTATAATTACTTGTTAAAGTTTCATATCTAGAGTCACCAGGATATTGTCCTTCAGCTAACTGTTGCGTGTATAAAATACCTTTCATACTAGTTATAACTGATTCACCTACTGTTTTTTGAGCCTGAGACAATAACTGAGATGTTACAGCTACTGTAGGTCCGTTTGGATTATCATTGATATCTCCAAAGTCTATAGAGTCACATGAACTATAGAATATGGAAACACATATCAATAATGCTATGTTTTTTATTGTTTTTTTCATTTTATTCTATTTTTAAAATCTTAAGTTTAAGTTTAAACCAATGGTTCTTGTATTTGGTAATTGACCTGCTTCTGCCCAGTTATAACCGCTTCTTTTTTCAATTTCAGAAGGGTCAATCCAAGGTAAATCAGAATAAATTAACCAAACATTATTTGCATACAAACCAAGAGTTGCATTTTTTATGTTTAATTTATCAGTAACTGCTTTATCAAATGTGTAATTTAATCTTACAGTTCTTAATTTAATATAAGTAGCATCATGCACATTGTTTTCATAAATGTTACCTAGGTTCCCTAAGTAAAAATGATCTTGAGCATCTACATACTTATCTACAACAGTACCGTCAGAAATTGGAGTTCCGTTTGCATCTGTACCAGTTTGTAATACACCAACAATATGAACACCACCACCATCTGCTACAGCATCTCTTAATGGGTTTCCTTTATCATTTAAGCCAGCTGTTTGAGAAGATAAACCAGAGTGATCATAATATCTCTCTGTTCTTGAGTAGTATTGACCACCTTTTTGAAAGTCAAAACCAAGGTTTAAACCAAAGTTTTTGTAATTCATATTAGAAGTAAATCCACCTGTAAAATCTGGTAATAAGCTACCTAAATTTTTGTTTGTTTCTCTAGCAAAACTATCACTTGCTGTAAATATTTTAGAACCATCTGTATGGGTAGCATAACCTCTACCGTAAAATAATCCCCATTCTTGTCCAACTCTTTCTTGTAACTTCATGTTAGAAGTATATGTACTTAAATCTCTAGATTCAATACCTTCATATAAAGCATCAACAAACCTTGATAAAGTTGCGAAGTTAAGACCTACATTCCATGTAAAGTTTTCAGATCTAATAACATCTCCAAAAACCCCTAATTCAAGACCTTTAGAAGTTTGTTGTCCAGAATTTACTACAATTGAAGAATATCCTGTTGCACCATCTAAAGGCACGGTTACAGGGATATCACTATCAACTCTATTGAAATAAGTGAAATCTAAAGAGAATCTGTTGTTATAGAATTGTAATTCTGTACCAATTTCAGTTTCTGTTCTAGTACCACCAACTAAATTTTCATTTTGTTGTCTTCCGTTAACAGAAAGTGTTCCGTTACCATTGTACAAATCACCTACGTTGTATGTGCTTCCTACGTTATAAGGGTTAGGGAAATAAGGCGCTTGTGCATAACCAACTCTTAATTTAGAAAATGTTAATACATCGTTTTTAGGTATAATCTTATTCGCTAAGAAACTTAAAGATCCACCAAATGTTTCGATTCTGTTGTCATCTGCTTTTGCAGTAGAAGACCAGTCAAATCTATATGATGCGTCAAAGTATAAAGTACTTTTATATCCTAAAGACCCTTTAAGAAACATACCTTGTCTTTCGTCTGAAGATGTGTAGTTAGATGTGTTAGCTGCATCTTTACCACCACTTAAGTTGTAAAAACCAGGAATTGTTAAACCACCAACAGTATTAGAGCTTAAAGAATTATATTCAGTTTTAATGATTTCTCCACCTAAACTTGCGTTTAAATCTAAATCACCATCTAAATACTTATCAGCATAGTTAAGCATCCCAAAGTATTCCACTCTTTCATTCTTAGAGAATGATTCAGAGTAAAAAGATTGATCTAATAAACTTTTTGTAGTTCCTCTATCATTATTTCTGTAAGAGTGAAAAGTTCTTCTGATTTCACCAGTAACATTAAATTTATCATTGATAGTATAACTACCACCTATTTTACCAAATGTAGAATTCTTATATTGATTTTTAAAATTTTCATAAGAATGTAAAAAAGGAGAATCCCAATATAAAGGCTTCGCATCTCTTGGTCCATTTATGTTCCAAGAAGTAAGAGCACCGTTACGTTCGTAGTTTCTTAAACGACTCATGTCTAATTGACGTTGCCACCATTGGTTCATGTTAGAAGCAATATTAGCATATCCTTGATCTGGATTATTTAACGTGTGTCTGTCTTCATAGTTTATGTTCGTATATATCTTAAACTTATCTGACATGTCATAAGAAAGATTGATAGAGAATTTAGAAGATTTTCTATTAGAGTTTGGCACAATACCGTTTGCTCTTAAATCTGATAAAGTAGTTCTAATGTTGTAATCATCACCAGCTTTAGAGAAAGCCAATGTTACAAAATTAGTTACTGCGTTGTCATAAAACTCTCTTACATTGTCTGCTTGCGGAGACCATTCTCTTAATTCACCAAATTCTGGTGTATTTTCTACCCAACTATCCCAATGACGCACTAAAGTACCGTCTAATCTTGGTCCCCAGCTCTCATCTGCTTGGTATAATGGCATTTTATGACCATCAAAAGAGGCCCAGCTAGCAGGGTCTTGTGCAGCATCATAAGAAAAAGTATCCCATGTTTGGCTATAACCACCACCATATTCATTTTGATAATCTGGCAAAGTAGCAACACTATTTATAGATGTATTAAAATCTAATTCGAAAGTTGTTTGTCCTTTTTCGGCAACTTTAGATGTAATTACAATTACACCATTTCTTCCATCGGGTCCATAAACTGCGGTTGCAGCTGCTCCTTTAAGAACAGACATACTTGCAACGTTCTCTGTGTTAATATCACTAGTAGAGTATACTCTAATACCATCCACTACATACAATACATTATCACTACCCCTTAATCTAATTGTAGAATTTCCAAAAGTAGAACTTGAGTTACCAACAATCTGAACTCCAGAAACTTTACCTGCTAATGCATTTGATAAATCAGTTTCTTTTGCTTGTGTTAATGCAGGTCCTGCAACAGTTTGTTGCGAAAATCCAAGAGATTTTTTCTCTCTTTTAACTCCGTAAGCTGTAATTACAATCTCCTCCAAAAGATTTGCATCTTCTTCCATAGTAATATTAATGTTGTTAGAAGATCCAATAGTTTTCTCTATAGTTTTGTATCCAACATAACTAAAGCTAAGAATACTTCCTTCTTTAGTGATAATTGAGTACTTACCATCAAAATCAGTTTGTGTTCCTGTTGACGTGCCTTTTACAAGAACACTTACTCCAGGTAGAGTGCCGGATGAGTCTGAGACTGTTCCGGAAACTGTTTTTTCTTGTGCAAATGATATCTGCACAAGAAACGCTAGTAATAGCGTTAAAATTCCATTAAACTTTGTTTTCATTTTTGAATTATTTGAGTTAATTATTATCAAAAGTCTTAAATAAATGTTAATAAATAAAATTTATTAACATTTATTTTTATTAATTATGTAAAATAATAATAAAAAAGTAAATTATTTTATTAATTATATAATATAAGGGCTTATTTTTTAGTAAGTTAAAAATATTTAACGTTTTAAAAATATTAATAAATAGTATTGGTTTTTGATAGTGTATGTGTTCTGTGAAAGTTGCAGTTATTTTTTTTCTCGTGATTATTTATATTTGATGTATTAAATTAAAGTTTCTATTAAATCTTTCTTGATTGCCCTTGCAATCTGTATAATTTAAGAACAAAGATATTTACGAATGAAGTGTTTATTGTGTTTAATTTAGTTCAATAAGTATTGATAAAAGATCAATTTTTTTAATACTTCTTCGGCGTTACTCGAATTTTATTTTAAACGCTTGATTTTTGCTTTTATTTATTAATTTTTCGAAAGAATGTGTTTTTTAGGTTTTCGATTAATGTATAATGGGCTCGTTTAAAAACAAAAAAAGACTGTCTAATTAGATAGTCTTTTTAAATTTTATGTAGGAGTGAATATTAATTATTTTAATGTATTTAGTTTTTATTCATACGGGGTTTGTTAGTTTTCGATTTTCTAAAAAAAAAACATCCAACCTGTTATGGGTTGGATGTTTTTTTTAAGTATTCCTAGTGTATCAATTAATGACCACTTATTATTTATTTTAATTTTTGGCCTGTATCTGTGGGTGTATCCTTTTGGATATTTAAATAAGAGATAAAAAGTTCTTGGAACTTTAGACCAAATAGAAAACGCGTAATAGGTACTGTTATTTATTGGAGTATTTTCAGGAGTAATATATGCAACAACATTGCTATCATTAAGTTTTTCAAAGTTGTTTAATCTAGCACTATCAAATTGCTTACTGTACAGATATTTAAATCTTTAATTTCGAAAGTTTTTTTTCTTTTATCAATTTATTTAACTCATAAAAAACTGAGCATTCAAATTCTTTTTGAAGGTATATTTTGTTGAGTGTAGAGCCCGTTTCTATCGCTTCTATGATGGCTCTAAGGTCAAAAATATTTGTTATTGCATTATCCATTTTTCAAATTTGAATTAAAATAATGAGCAAAAAAAAACCATCTCTGAATTTAGAGATGGTTTTTATATATAAAATTTAGTTT
>JGI24540J26637_10000584_pt1 | contig 15499 bp, 9 predicted proteins | sample NorSeaMetagenome_FD_26637 | JGI IMG/M metagenome (IMG submission 26637)
CCCTCCTCCGCGTCCGGCCAGTCTTCCCTAACCCCACTCAACCTCCCTATTAAATCTTCCCCCACGCTAAGTTCCCTCAGAACGGTCCGCGTTGCCCTCCCCCTGTTCTCGGGCAGTCCGCTCCCGATCTCTCTTATGTCATAGNTGAGGATTACCGGCACGTCCGTGCTGTTCCCAAAGGCGAGTATGGCGGTGTGAAAAGCCCTTGTTAGAGGGGAAATCACAACTATGTCCACGTCTCCCACGTCCATCAGCGCCGGTATCGAGCTGGCCTGACTCTTGCCTTTCTTTGTGAGCCCTGCGTCCAGGAGAGTCGGGTCCGTTTTTCTATTGAGTCCCATTGCCTTGGCTGCTTGACCGAGGGACTCCCCGTGACGGATCAAGTACAGGGTCTTGGTGGGAGATGTTGAGTCGAAGGTATGATGTGGGGTGGTGGAAGGGTTCGACGCCACCGAGGGCTTTGTGGAATTCCTTTTCTTGGGCATCCCCCGTGTTGTACCTCAGTGTGGGATTAAAGCAAAGGTCGTTCCGGACTTTAGAATGATACGAGACCTAAAATATCAAGGTTGAAGTCGAGCTTCAAATAATTGGAACCTTTTCTGTTCAACAGATGACAGAGTTTGAGAAAAATCCTGAGTTTGATCAACTTTTTCCAGCCTTTACCCATACACAACAACCATCTCCACTCCTCCTGTACGTTTTGGAACAAAAATATCCAATTCCCGGTCCCATTTACTGAACTACACCCCTCCAACACATTTTTCCTTCCGATCCTCTCTTCCAACCTCTAGCCCACTGGCAGTTATCCCCCTCGGGCAGTTCACTCTGAAAGAAAAGCCATGAACCACGCCGAATTGTACACCGCTGGTGCCAATGTGTACGTTACAAACCCCAAGCGTGGTCCAACGTGTCCCGAGTGGGTCGTCGCGACGGTAAGTGTTCCCCTGCCTCCCAACAGCATAAGAACCCCTCCCGTGCCCGTGGGAAGGCTGTTGCCCTGCTTCTCATGAAACTCACCCCGCCCGCAATCCTAAACAGGTCATCGATCGCAACGGTGATGACGTCTCGTGCGAGATATCCGCCGGCGGTCAGAAGCTCAGGTTGATGAAAAAGATCTCCCAAGTGCCCCTTGCCGAGAAGGTACCTTCCTCAGACGCAATGGCCGACGATTTCCAGTTCCCTTCCAACCCTTCGATTATCGAGAACGTCAAAAACCGCTACCTCAAGGACGTGGTTTACACAACGGCCGGAAACGCGCTTGTCTCAATGAATCCCTACAAGGTCATAAAAATCGACGACAAGACGAACGCCAACATCTACGACTTCCACTACATGCTCAAGTGCCGCCGTAGGCCCTCCCAGGCTGCCCTCAACACGCAGACCAGGGCCAAGTCGACCCTGATTCGCGTGCCGCCCCATCCCTTCATATTGGCGGATGAGGCTTACGACAGCCTCCACAGCAACAGGCATAGCCAGACGATAATCGTGCAGGGGGTGGGAGGAACGGGAAAGAGTGAGAACACTAAGCTTATGGTCAATTATTTGGTCAATCTCAAGGCCCTGGATGAGTCTCCCAGCCTCCCCGATCCCAAGAAGAAACGCCTTCCCTCCGGCCCCCTCGGCATGGCTGAGAACCCCTTCGTCCTCGGCCCCGAGACCAGCAGCTTCGATAAGCTCCTCCTTGCTGCTATCTCGACCATTGAGTGCTTCTCTTCCGCTAAGACTTCAACCAACGACAACTCCTCCCGTGTAGGAAAGTTCCTGAAGATCTACTTCGGGTCTACCTGTGACATCGCCGGCGCCCAGTTCTCGACCTATATGCTTGAGAAGTCCCGCGTTACCAAGCAGGCCCCGATCGAGAGGTCCTTCCACATCTTCTACCAGCTCATACTAGGCAGCAAGAACGCCCTCAAGGTCAAACACAAGCTCAAGACCATGATCGACTACTCTTACCTCAACAATGTCAGGTTGCAGGGGATTAACGACGAGGTGGAGTTCAACAGAACCCTAGAAAACATGAAGGCTTTGGGCTTCACCGACGACGACTTGGACCTCATTTTCGGCACCCTCTCCGCCATTCTTGAGCTCGGAAACGTCTCTTTCTCCGGAGGCGACGGAAATGCTACGCTCCCTCCCAAGTCCCAGGAGTCTCTCTCCATCGTTGAGGAGCTCATGTCGCTCCCCAAGGGCTCCCTGGCATCCGCAATCTTGCAGAAGGCCATTGGCACCGCTCGAGGAAAGACGACCACGGTTGATGCCAAGGTCGATGATGCCATCGCAGGACGCGACTCTCTCGCCAAGACCCTGTACACTAAGGTCTTTGACTGTGTCATCTCCAAGATCAACACGACGCTCGGGACCGTCTCCAAGGGCTCCATGGAGAGGGCTGGGCACTTTGGAAAGAACATGAATGGGCAGCCCCTGTCTGTCGGAATCGTCGAGTCCTACGGGTACGAGAGCAATGCGAAGAACTCCTTCGAGACGCTCGTTATCAACTATATTGAGGAGAAGATCCAGCAGCAGGTCATCCAGTCCATGTTCAAGAACCAGCTCTCCCAGTACTCCAAGGAGTCGCTCAAATTCTCCGCTGTCGATTTCATCGACAACGAAGACGTTGTGGACTTGCTCGACAAGAAGCCCCAAGGACTTCTCTCCATGCTGGACGAGGCTTGCCGCTACCCTCGTAATACCGACAAGTCCTTCCTCCAGAAGCTCACTTCCACCCACATGCGCAGGACCTCTGCGACTAACCGCGTCTTCGAGAAGGACAAGACCAAGGATGACCTCACGTTCACCATCAAGAACACCTACGCAGATACCGTTTATGACTGTGACGGCTTCCTGGAGAAGAACAAGGACAAGCTCGGCTCTCACATCTCCGAGCTCTTCTCCTCGTCCTCCGCCAAGAGCTTCGCGGCCTTCTTCAGCGACTCGTCTTCTTCTGAGGGTGTCACAACCCGCTCGGGTTCCTCCACTTCGGCCGCTGCTGCGTCGACAACCTTTGCCAAAAAGGTCAAGGATGAGATGGACGCCATCTGCTCTGAAATCTCTGAGTCGACCATCTCCCTCCTTAGGTGCATAAAGCCCAACAAAAATAAGCAGGGTGGAAACTTGGACATCAAGCTGCTCGAGAACCAGGTCGTCAAGGCCGACATTCTCTCTTATATCCGCATGCGCCAGGACGGCTTCGCTTATACTTCCGTATTCCAGGGATTCTATGAGCGTTTCATTATTGTGATTCCCACCAACACTGAGCCGTCTCTTGATTTGGTTCCGAAGCCTGGATGTGACTACAAGAAGCTCTGCAAAACGCTCCTGAGGGAGCTCGGGAAGCTGGCCCACATCAGCAACCCCGAGGCCACCGTTCAGTTTGGCGAATCTTCCATATTCGTCAAGCATAGAACCTACCAGGCATTTGAAGCTTTACGCAAGGTCAAATTCCAGGACATGGATCGTGCCGCTGTTCTCCTTCAGGCGACCTTCAGGATGGGTATCAAGCAGAAGGACCACAAGGCTCTCAAGAGGGGCGTCAGCAGGGCCCAAGCCTCTTGGCGTGCTGTTTTCTACAGGAACAAGTACGCGGTGCAGAAGAAGGCCATCGCTATTCTTCAGATACAAGCTCGCGGCTTTGTCGCCCGCAAGGTCTACAGGGAGAACCTTCATGCCTCCAAGACCATCAAGAACTTCTACGGCAAGCTTAAGGGCCGTGTGCGCTGGCGCAAGCTCCAGATCGCGATCAGGTCTTTGCACTCTCTCTCCCGTGCGTACATTGTGCGAATGCATGTTAACAAGATGCTTGAAGCTGTACAGCTTCTTCAGGACTGTGCAAGGTCCTTCCTCCGCCGCAATAAGATCCACTATACAAGGGTCCGCGTTGCTCTTTTCATCCAAGGCTGGGTGAGGGGCTCCCTTGAGCGCTCTATGATGACAGAGGCCGTGGAATACCTCGCGAACAAGCGAAAGGAAAGGTTCCGTGCCCGTGCCGTCAAGAAGGCGCAGAACAGGTGGAAGTCCCTCATGATTAGACGCCGCTTCAAGCAGCTGATCCAGGCCTCCAAGACTCTACAGCAGTTTGCCCGTTCCCACCAGCAGCATCAAGAATTCCAGGCCATGAAAAAGGCCGCTGTTGGCCTCCAGTCGGGCTTCCGAGGCCTCAAGGATCGCGACAGGGTTCGTGAAGTTCGCAACGACAAGATGGTCCAGGAGGAGCAGCAGGCTGTCTACAATGCCAACCGCAACGAGGCCCAGAACCTTGCCAACCTCAACGCCCGCCGTGCCCAGGGATTGGCTGGTGGAAAGTCTCGTAACTTCCGCTACGACCTCCTTGACGTAGACATTCTCGTTGCCATTAACGACGTCTACCCCGAGGGATGGTCGAAGAACGTGATCACCCTCGACAATGAGGTTGCCAAGCGTGGACGTCGCATCACCAACGTCCTTGTAGGTGCCGCCCACACCGTTGCCCTAACCGACACTGGAGAGATCTACTCCTGGGGATGGAGCGACTGCGGCCAGCTTGGGCACGGGAGCCATCAGCAAGAAAAGTACCCGCGCGCCCTCGAGACTCTTATGCTCCAGTCGCAGGGCTCTGATGTTGTCGCTATTGACCGCGCCATCACTGGCAAGATGAGTATCAAACAGGTGGCTGTCGGCGAGGACCACACCCTTGCACTGGCAGACACTGGCCGGGTTTTCTCCTGGGGAGGAGGAAAGAAGGGGCAGCTTGGGCACGGTGACTTCAAGAACAGCTCCTACCCCCGCTGCATCCAGGCTCTCAAATGGACGACGACTTCTGTTGTTTGCGGAAGCAACCATTCTGTGAGCATAGGTCACAACGGTTCCATCTACACCTGGGGAGCTACAGTTGCCATGGGCGGAATCGTTCTTACCAACGCCACCAAGCAATTCCAGAACGACAGGGGTGACATCAGCGTCCCTGCCAACATGAAGGACGTCCTGAAGGCTAAGATCAAGCGTGTTTGTGCGGGAGCTAAATTCACCCTCGGTCTTACCTACGACGGAGACGTGTACAGCTGGGGAGACAACTCCTATGGGCAGCTGGGTGAGGAGAGAGACGACGACAAACCCAAGACCGTCGAGGGGCTGAAGCTGAGGAGGAGGCACCATGCTGGAATCGTGAACATGAGCTGCGGCGCCAGGCACTCCCTCGCAGTGAACAACAGCGGCCAAGTACTCAGTTGGGGATGGAATGAGTTTGGTCAGCTTGGGAGTGGAGACACACACAATCTGACAGGCATCCACCCCGTGCTCGGAGATCTCGCCGGACAGAATGTTATTCAGGTTTCTGCGGGCTTCCGCCACTCTGCTGCCTTGACGAGCGAGGGAGACATCTTCGTCTGGGGAATGTCTGCCTTGGGGGCCAGGGACGGATCCGGTGTCCCTGTCATTCCCACTAAGGAGGGTCTTATTGCCGCGGGGCCGGCGCAAAAGCTCAACGTGGTACCCCTCAAGATCTACCGAGCCGGACAGAACCTCACAAAGGCGATAGAGCTGCACTCTTCGTGGTCTCGCTGCACTTCTGGTCTCAATGTCACCATCCGATCCAAGCAGGTCGAACTTCCATCCAAGAACGATGGCTCCACTGACTGGAACGCTTACTTGCTCAAGAAGCTTTATGCGATTCTCGCGAACGGCAACCGCCCTGAGATTGACGCCGATTTGAGGGACGAATCTAAGGAGTTCATAGTTAGACTCGTCAATCCTCAAGGAGGGGCCTTGGGTGCTACTTCTCCAAGTAAGGCTGGTTCTCCAGTCAGGGCGCCCTCGCTGACCATTGGGAGGCAGTTCTCCTACACCCTCTCCTCTCCTGGTTCTAGCATCAAGAAGTCCCCCACAAGGGCTTCTTCTTCTCCTACTCGCAGCAAATTCACGGCGAAATCTACCGTTGTCTCAGAGCATGAGCTAAGGGAGTACAAGCCTAACGACTTGAGGACTTTCGCCCATCAGCTTAAGAATGGGCTCGTGAGGGTCGCGCCGAGGGTCGAGGAGAAGCAGATTAGGGGAGGCGAGACTGAGCTGACCTTTGGAGAGTTGTCGCNGAACTTTTTCAGGAAGAAGTTCCGCGGTGTCAAGGCTTCCAACGATGAAATTGCTGAGCGCGAAAACGGCTGGAACAGCAGCTACAACAAGAAGGAATTGACAAACGCCGAAAAGGTCAAGCGAACCTTTGACATCACGAGAGAGTTGAAAAGGAGAGAGAATGAGGAGAGGAGGCTCGCTGAGCTCTCCGCAAGGAAGGAGCAGCTCCCCGCTGAACTCGAGGAGGAAATGAAGAAGAGGGAGGCGAAGCAGAGGCTCATGGAGGAAAACAAGAGGAGGAAGAAGCTCGAAATGATGAAACTTAGGAAGGGCAAGGAGGGTAAGGGGAAGATCGCAGATGGAGAGTTGCTCGAGTTCTTCGCCGTTGAACATCTAGTAGCAGCATCCAACGATAATTATACACCAGCTCAAGTGCGTACCATCTACGGCCGGGGTGACAAGGAAACAACAACGAAAGCCCTGAGCCCTGTGGAAAACAGAATGGTTACTCTCGGGGGAGCTGAGGAACATACCGGAGCTGACGTCGCGGACGAGGAGTGGGAGGATGGGAACACTAGCAGGATCAGTGGGGTCTTCAAAAAGATGAATTTTGGCGGACAGTGAAGTAAAAACTGATTCTCATTCGAACAAAAAAACACATTTAATCCTTTGCCTTCGAACTTGAAACCAACTCTGCACTCTTCGGGGTAAAGGAAGGTCTTGTATATCCCTTTCTCCCTCGCTTCCCGCCGCTGACATTGACCCCCACAATGCTCGCTTTATCTTCGAGCATCTTTGAGGCTTTATTTTCAGCATCGTGGCAACCGTATGGATCCTTGTTTCTCTGCTTCCTCCCCTTTTTGCCCCACTTTTGCATACTTTTGTGGGCCTTTCCCCTCTTCCCCCCGTTGATTGCCTCCTCCTCTTCCACTCCCCCATTTAAGAAGTCGAGCATGTCAAGATCTAGATCATCGACGTCATCAAGTTCGTTGACCGTCGCTGCTACCTCCTCCGTCTTCTCCTCTAATTTCTCCACCTTCTCCACCTGATCTTCCCACTGGTCCGCCAGCCTCTTGCACAATTTCATGGAGAGCAGGTGCGTGTCCATCTCAAAGCTCTTAACATCCTCGAGTTTGGGAGGGGCGTGATTGAAAAGTAGTTTGCCCTCGACGTAGTCCTTGACGACGACTCGGGCCGCCCGCTGCCAGTCTGGCACTCCACTGCCCGCAGCGACGATCGACCGCGCTTCGCAGAAGGTAGTAAGGAGCTCCTCGCCGGAAGGCGGGGGAGGGAGAAGATCCGTCCAGCCCTCTGGGAGGTTGACGGGTATCTTGAAACCATAGGTCGCGTTGAGAATCTGGCGGGGGACCCTCTGGCAGATAAGGCCGACTACTGGCCAATGGTTTCGCATTTGTGCGATCGGGTAAACTCCCGCAGCAATCATATCGGCTGTCGAACTAACGAAGCTCGGGAAAACTAGACCGGGGCAATCGCAGAGCATAATCAGCTCGTCGTCAGGTATGGAGAGAGTTTGAAAGTGCTTGGTTTTTCCAGGCTGAGAAGCAACCCCGACCCTCGCGACTCCGTGCGCGTGCTTGGCGCTACCAACAAGGACGTTGATGATGGAGGATTTACCGACATTTGGGAATCCGACCATGCCAAATTGCATCTTGTTCTGATACCTCGGGTTCTGCTTGACTCCGTGCTTCTTGGCGAATACATGCATGTAGGCCAGAATTTCCGCTCGCGAGAGGAGGTTCTGGACGCCCACTGAGTCAGATGAGGGACGGGGGGGTAGGGGGGGTGCGGCTTCGCTCTCCTCCTCCTCCTCGTCATCCTCGTGTCCTACTCTCGGTCTGCTCTCATCGAGGATCTTCTGCTCCGTCCAGGCACTGGCGAAGATGTGCACAATGCCCTTCTCGTTGAGGTGCTCGTTCCAGGCGACCCTCTGGTCAGCGCTCAGGTAATCGCTCTTGTTGACGACCACGATCATCTTCTTTCCGAGCTCCTTCTCGACGTACACGCGGAGGTCCTCGCTGAGGTAGAAGATGGGGTTACGGGCGTCGACAATTTGGACGACGATGTCGACCCTCTCAATGACCCTCCAGAGCTGCCTCCATACCTCGATGTTTTTCTCGAAAGGGGTCACGCTGGCGTCATTGTCTTTGTTATTGTTGCGGGCCTCAGTGAGGTTGGCAATGTCCCTGCGCCAGTTCAAGAATGCCTCCTTCTCTGCCCTGTCCAGCTCCTCGGGTGTGGTAGTCTCGTCCCACTTAGGCCTCCTGGGCACCTTGAGCCCCTCCCAGTCGAAAATGTCGGTCCCCTTTGCATCCACAGTGTAGCGTCCGATGTCGTCGGCCGACTTGACGTTCTGACCCAGCTCGTCAATCACAACGAACCTGCGATAAGGGGGTGGAGGAAGGGGTTGTTAGTTAAATGAGTAGGCGGTATATTGCTGTCGCTTCACTCCAGCCTTCCTTCCTTCCCTCCCCCTCACCTCTCCTTCTGAGATTCAAAGGCCCTATCCTCCATTTCCGCCTTGGAGATGAAATCCACGAGACTGTCAACCTCCAGCACGGACACCATCTTCACCCTCTCCTTATCCCTCTGCTTGTCGACTCCCCAATCTCCAGCGCCACTGGCAGCCATACCATTTCCCAGACTACTTCCATTGTCCTTGGGCTTAAAGTTCGTCTTTTGAGCCCTCAACAGTGTCTTACCCATACCCGAGGCACGTTCGGCCTTCTTAGGCTTACCCTTCCTCGAAGTTCCTTGAGAACGAGGCATCCTATACAATAGCCGAGAAGAAGGAATGCAGGGATTAGACCAATAGAGAAGTTTAACGCTAGTTAATTATTCAAGAGTGTTAAAAAATTTAGCTTAAATTCAGAAAATGTATAAATGAATTGCAAAAATTACGTTAAATCAACCTCAATCTTAGAAAGAGGAAAAGTGATTTGGTAGGCTCTGGTACAATTTTGCTCTTTGCTCAATCAATGAGTTTAACAATCGAAATTCTATGTCAGGCTCTTCAAGCTTCTTTTTCAGCGAACAAGGTGGAGCGCAACAACGCTGAGGCCGCCATCAAGAGTTTAGAAAATGTACGTTCCCCTTCCGACCCTTCGTCCTCTGGTCATTATTAATCTGTTACTTAACGTATCCTCACCCTCTAATTCCCTTTTCCCTCTTTTTTCTTATATTTTTAGATTCCTGGATCCTCTCCGCTTCTCCTTCAGATCATAGCAACTCATGGGGTGGACAAATTCATTAGGCAGGCCGCTGCAGTGGCTCTGAAAAACCTTTGTCGACGGGTGTGGGTTCACTCGGATCCTGCCAAGATAATGTATGCCCAGGATAAGGTCACTACCCGGGTGAATGCGCTCGAGGTCATCATGATTGAGCCTGAGGCTTCGATAACCAAGATACTTGCCGAGACCATCAACAGCATCGCCATTACGGACTATCCTAACGAGTGGCCCGATCTGCTGACGACGTTGCTTACGAATGTGCAGGAGGGGGGCGCGAGGGGCGAGGCGGTTAGGGTTCACGGTGCCCTGGTTGTTCTCAGAAAGCTGGCCAAGAGGTACGAGTACAAGGGGAAGGATCAGAGGGGGCCGCTCACCGAAATCATAACGCGAGGGTTTCCCCTCCTGACCACCATGATGGGGGCGCTGATAAAGCAGGACACCAACGAGGCCGCCGGCATCATGAAGCAGACTCTCAAGGTTTTCTGGAGCTGCACTCAGTTCAACCTTGACGATTTGAACCACCTTCAGCTAGAGTCGTGGTTCCTAATCTTCCTCGAGCTGATGAACAAGAAACTTTACGACGCCGAAAAGAACATTCCGCCTCTCAACCAGCCCACCGACCCGGAGGGAAGGGAGAAATGGGTTTGGTGGAAGGTTAAGAAGTGGACTGCTCAGATAATAACACGGTTTTTTGCCCGCTATGGCAACCCAAAGTCTGCCGAGGAGGGCAAGGAGGAATTCGCGCGCTATTTCAGCGACAAAGTTGCCCCCCAGTTCCTCCAGCCTGTTTGTGAGACCCTCGCCCTTCGCAGCCAGAATGAGTTCTGTACTGATAGGGTCATCATGCTTTGTCTCTCCTACATTGATACCTGCATAGAGCAGAAAAAAACTTGGCTCCTCCTGAAGCCGCACCTCGACTTCCTCCTCTACAACGTATGCTACAATGTCGTCAAAATGACTCCTGAGCAAGTTGAGCTGTTTGATAACGATCCCCACGAGCACATCCAGCGCGTAACCTCCCTCCAATTGGACTGGGTTGACCCAAAGATGCAAGCGCTCACACTCGTCGAGGACTTGGTCAAGTTTCGGACGGCCACTGTTGCCGGGCCTTTGATGAACCACCTTGTGAATATCATAAGCACTTACACAGCGAGCGGTGGGAACGGAAGCCACGTAGACATGGACTGCGCCCTTCGCATCATCGGTAGCCTGAGTTCCTTCCTCATGAACGAAAAGAAGGGAACCTACAAGCAGCAGCTCCCTGCTCTTCTCGTCATGCACGTCCTTCCCCTCCTGAACTCGCCGATTGGTATTCTGAGGTCCCGAGCCTGCAGCACCGTCGTTCAGTTCTCCGAGGTACCTCTGGACTCGCAGTCATTCGTGGCCCTGTTGCAGTCCGTCATGGCTAAGCTCAACGATACATCTCTCCCCGTGCAGATCGAAGCCTCCAAAGCGATGCAGTTCCTGATTCAAAATCCCGAGGCGGGGCCCGTTATCCTTCCAAACTTGCCTGCGCTCCTCGACTCCTTCTTCCGCATCATGAACGAGGTGGGAAACGACGACGTTGTAACGTCGCTTGACGTCTTGATTGAACAGTACGGGGACCAGATGGCCCCCCACGCCATTGCCCTCGTAAACAACCTCTGCAATACCTTCAACAAATACATCGATGTCGACGAAGAGGATGACGAGGAGGGTCAGGCGAGCATGGCTGCTACGGTATGCCTTGAGTGTGTCGCTACTGTCCTCAACTCTGTCAAGGACAGGGAGGACATCTTCATGGCTGTAGAGCCCCAGCTTATCCCGATCGTCGCCAAAATTCTGCACAAGGATGGGGAGCTCATTGAATTTCTCGAACACGCCCTCGACTTTCTCACCTTCTTCACCTACTACCAGAAAAAAATTACTCCAGCCCTTTGGTCCCTCTTCCCCCTCATGTTCCAGGCCTTCCATGAGTACGCCTTCGACTACCTCCCCAACATGGTGGCTCCGATTGACAACTACGTGAACACCGACATGGAGGGTTTCTGCACCCTCGCCACTCCCGACGGAAAGAAATACATCGAGCTTGTGTTTGAAGCAGTGGCCAAGGTCCTGACGATGCCCACAGATGTTGTCGCCGAATCGGATGCAAGAAAGGCTCTGGGCCTTCTCGTCATCTTATTTCAGAGTGCTGCCATGAAGCCTCAAGGTAAGTTGGGACGGGCGATGAGATGGGTTGTTGGGTTTGTGAGGTTAGGTTGAATTCTCTCTTCCGGATGATTATCATTTACTATTAGATGACGAAACGGAATACCAACGGGGTGGAGGGACTAATTACCCCTCCGTCAGCCCCAGCGGGATATGTCGAGTACCAAACGACGAGGCATTTATATGACGGAAGAGAAATAAGAGGGGCAACGGGAGGAGGGAAATGTGCTGGAGAAGTTTGCTTGTTGTTATTTTATCTCACCTGTCCTCCCAATCCCCGCGCACGGTCTTCTCAGCCAAGCCGCTGGTAAATAACTACCTGCACATTGCCGTCGACCTCACCCTTTCCAAGCTCGTCCAACAAGAAAAGGCGGACATCCCGACAAGTCGTGTGCAGTGCTACGTCGTCTTGGGATCCCTTCTCTTCTATGATATCGAGTTGACAATGCAAGAACTCGAAAAACGAAATGTTGTCAAGTCTGTGGTAGACATTTGGATGGAAGATGGGTCGGAACTAGAGAGGTGGATGGCGAAGAAGGCAACGGCATTAGGCTGGTTGGGGCTTCTGTCTCTCGGCACCGAAAGGCTCACCAAAAATGGGGTGGATCCCACATCCATCTTCAGGGGGGTCATCGAGGTTGCAAAGAGCATTGCGGAAGACTATTCAGGGAATGATGACGAAGATGAAGAAGGCGATAACGGACAGAATGTTTGGGAGGACGTAGATGATGAGCAGGGCAACGCTTTTGCGGACGTTGATGAGGATGCGGATATTGATCTACACGATAACGCTGCATACAATAAGGTCTTACATGATCAGGCGATGTTCGCTGGCTACGGGGGTGGCTTTGACTTTGATGACGATGGAGAGGATGATTTAGAGAGTCCATTAGATGATGTCGATGAGCTTTTCGTGATGGAGCAAGTCTTCGCGAGCCTAGAGGGCAAGGAGCCACAAGCTTTTGCAGCGTTGCGGGCAGGCCTGCCTGAGGAAGTTGTGAATGATGTAAATATGCTGGCTCTCAAGTCGCAGGAGCGCAAAGTAGAGGCAGCTAAGAAAGCGGCAGCTAAATAAAAAGCCGATCACAATTTAGACAGAAAATGAATTATCACTATTTAGGAATTGCGTTGTTGGCCATAAGCTTCGTGAACCAGTGAGCGATTGGCTTGGGGGTGCGCTCAAGGGTTTCGTAGTCGACACGCACAAGTCCGAAGCGCTTGTTGTTTCCAAATGACCACTCAAAATTATCCATAAATGACCAAGCGTAGTAGCCGTGGACGTCAACGCCGTCCTCGACGATCGCCTTTCTCATCTCGTCGATATATGCTTCGAAAAATGGAATCCTAGTTTTGTCCTTATCCGCCATGGCCGATTCGAGGGTGGGCTCGTTGGTGGCAAGGCCGTTCTCGGTGACAATAATACCTCCACCTGGATTCCATGTATCCTGAATATAGTTGAGAAGTTTACGGAAGCCATACGGTGCGACCGCCCAGCCCATCGTAGTGTACTCGGTTCTAGGAGGATCCGGATACGAAACAATGTCCATGTCCTTGAAGTAACTAGCCTTGAAGGGATTGATCATAGGTTTGATTGCATTCAAAACTCTCCTGTAGCTCCCCATTCCGGATGTGAGCGTACCGATCTCCCTCGGTAACGTTTGAAGGGCAACTGTGAATTTGGGGGCCCCTCCGATGCGCGTGCTGTAATGGTTAAGACCAAAGAAATCTGAGGATCCTTGCAAAAGTTTCTTTTCCTTCGAGCTAAAGCGGGGAAGGCGAGTCCCGGCGGCGTCGCGGATGGACTTGGGATAGTCGCCGTCCCCCCAGATTGGCTGTGCGTAGATACCCAGTGTAAAGTCCATCGCGCGAAGGGCTGCTTTACGGTCCTCCTCAGTCTCCGAGGCTGCCTCCCACCACTCACTGTTGAGCGTGATGCCAATCTTGCCGCTCTGCTTCTTCTGGAACTTCTTCCTGTAGGATTGGACGGCATACCCATGAGCGAGCAGCAGATTGTGAGACGACATGTAAACGTCCGTTCCAGGCTCGTCGCATTTTCCCGGCGCGTGCATACCGAGGCCAAACCCAAGCACGCAGATACAACTGGGTTCGTTAAACGTGATCCAGTCCTTCACTCTGTCGCCAAAGAACTCGAAACACTTCTCCGAGTAGGCAGCAAAATCTCCTACAAACTTCTAGCTAAGCATGCCCCCGTACTTGTCCTGCAATGCCTGGGGAAGGTCCCAGTGGTACAATGTGGCCAAGGGCTTAATATCGTACTTAAGAAGCTCGTCAATCAGCCTGTTGTAGAAGTTCACTCCCTTCTTGTTGATATTTTTGACATCACCGGTTGGGAACATTCGAGGCCATGAGAAGGAAAAGCGGTATGTCTTGAAGCCAAGGTCCGCCATCAGCTTAACATCCTGCTCCATCTTGTGGTAATGATCACAGACAACATCTCCATTGTCATCGTTGACGATGGCCCCTGGAGTGTGACTGAAGGTGTCCCAAATGCTAGGTCCTTTGCCATCCTCGTCACAAGCACCTTCAATTTGGTACGATGCTGTTGCGCATCCCTGTAGGGGGAGGGGGGGGTCTGTGTTAGGGTTTCAATCCAGCAAGGACGCCTTTCGGGAACCCCAACCCTTACCCAATCAAAGCCCTCAGGGAACGCCTTCTGCACCTTCTTCTTTCCCTTTGCTTTGGAAGAAGGCTTAGCCTTGGAATTAGCCGCCTGTGCCTTCTTGGTGACGGTTTTGGACTTGGACTTGGGCATAGTACCAGGATATTTGCTGGGTGGTGGATGAAGGAGTTGTGGAAGTTAAAGGGACCCCTATAAAATTTTCTTTCGTCGAAATTAAATTCTTATATTACATGTATGTGATGTAGCGCCATGCAGGCGATACTAGCCTTTCACATTCCAGAGCTGAAGCTTGGTGGGACTGGACTTGAGGTCCTGCTGAGGCTCTGAAGCGCATTGGCGACTGATGCTGGGTCGACGGATCCGGTTCTAGATATTTCTAACGGTGTGGGTACTGGTGAGCATGCCCTGCTATTGGGCTGGCTCTTTAGGGCCACAAGTCCCTCAATGAGACTCTTCTCAAATCCTTCCCCGTCCACTGCATCTCCTCCGTTCAGCTTCCTCTTCTTCATGGGAACTGAGGAGTCGCTGGGAGACTCGGGTGGGGAGGAATAGGAAGAACCAGTGGGCGAGGAAGAGTTGGTACGACGGAACTTCTTGGTGAGGGCCTTGGAGATGGTGGAGTTCTCGACGAGCATGGAGGCGGAGCTAAGGAGAAGGTCCTCCTCAATTTGGGACGCCTTGGGGGTCTTAACGAAGCCGTTTGACTTTATGGATGATGCCGTAGTGCGGTCGAGGGAAGGGAGGGCAGTCTGAACCTTGAGCTCGTGAGTGCTGTGGAAGCGGACGATCTCGGTGGTGTCGAGAGGAGGGGGTGGCTTGACCTTCTTGGCTCTCGCCTTCTTCTTAGGGGGGGTTGGGGAGGGAGTTCTTCCACTCGCAGCGGCGGCCTCCATGTCGCGGAAGACAGTCTCTCCGGTGTCAGGGTCATAGACAGGGTGCATGCGCATGAGGCGACGCTTGGCTGAGTTATAATGGTTCTTGATGGCATTGTCTGTACGCCCTGGAATGAAGCGGGAGATTTCAGCCCATTTATTTCCAAATCTAGCATGGAGAATCATCAACTTCTCCTCCTCCTCCTTGGTCCAGGCATCCTTGCGGATCGAGGGGTCGAGCTGGTTGTGCCAGCGCTCCCTGCACTGCTTTCCTGTGCGGTTCCCGAGCTTGGACGCAATCAGTCCCCAGTGACGAGTTCCGTGGATTCCCACAAGGTTGCTCATCCTCGTGTCTTCGTCCTTGGACCACTTACGGACGACCCTGGGCTTGCGCTTCTTCTTACCCGTGACCTCGTCGTACTCATCCGCCCCGGGGACAGGACTATTTGCCCTGCTACTTGGAGTGGAACCAATAATGTCCTGGGAGGGGTGGGGAGGGGGGGAAGGGG
>JGI24540J26637_10000586_pt1 | contig 15459 bp, 14 predicted proteins | sample NorSeaMetagenome_FD_26637 | JGI IMG/M metagenome (IMG submission 26637)
TAGTATTTCTTAATAAAAAAAAAGATAAAGCTCATCTATTTAAAAGTTATAGTTCAAAATGAAATTTAATATATTTAATTAAATAAAAAAACTATTCTTCTGGCTCAGACGATACCACATCATTATTTAAATCATTAGTATCCTCATCATTACTATCCTCATCATCAGTTTCTGCAATTTTAGCAACTGAAACTAATTTTTCATCTTCTGCTATATTAATTAGTGTTACACCCTGAGTATTTCGACCAATTACTGACACATCAGCAGCACGTGCCCTTACAAGAGTCCCTTTATCAGAAATAAGCATCATTTCATCCTCATCAGTAACCTGAATAGCACCAACAACTTGACCATTTCGATCTGATGTTTTTATTGAAATTACACCAGAACCACCTCTAGCTTGGGCACGATATTCATCCAAAAGAGTTCTCTTACCATAGCCTTTCTCAGTCGCTGTTAAAATAGGGTCACTTGATTCAGCAACAATTAAAGAAACTACCCTATCGTTATTTGCTAATCGAATACCTCTAACACCAATCGCAGTTCTTCCAACAGATCGAACATCAGACTCTCTAAATCTTATTGATTTTCCAGCAGAAGAGAAAAGCAATATATCATGCTCTCCAGCAGTTATTTCAACCCCAACCAATTTATCATCATCTCTCAATTCTATAGCTATAATGCCACCCTTTCTAGGACGGGAAAAGTTTTGCAGTGAAGTTTTTTTACAAGTTCCAGAACTCGTAACCATAAATACAAACTGATCATCAGTAAACTCTTTAACTGGCAAGATTGCATTTATTGACTCATCTTTTTCGAGAGGTAATAAGTTGATAATAGGCTTTCCTCTTGAAATTCTAGAAGCCATTGGGAGCTCATAAACTTTTAACCAGTGCACCTTTCCTGTGGAGGAAAAACAAAGAACTGTGTCATGTGAGTTGGCAACAAATAATTGATCCACAAAATCCTCATCCTTCATTTTCGTTGCAGCCTTTCCTTTGCCTCCCCTTCGTTGGGCGTGGTAATCACTGAGAGACTGAGCTTTGACATACCCACCATGGGAGAGAGTTACTACACGATCTTCTTGAGCTATCAAATCCTCAAGAGTTAAATCTATTTTGTGTTCAATAATTTCAGTGATGCGAGGACCACCAAAACTATCTCTGATCTCAGTTAGCTCTTTGCGAATAACATCCATCAAAAGGTCTGGTGTTTGAAGTATATCGAGCAAAGCTTTAATCTGCTCTAATAGTTCATTAAATTCATTAAATATCTTATCTTTTTCAAGACCAGTTAATCTATGAAGTCTTAAATCAAGAATCGCCTGGGCCTGTTTTTCTGATAATTGATAATCTCCATTCTTTTGAAGACCAAGATTAGCTCCTAAATCTTGAGGCTTGAATTGAGCCATATCTCTATCACCAATAAGCTCTTGAATTACAGAACCCTTCCAGACCTTTGCAACTAGACCTTCTTTTGCTTCACTTGGATTAGGGGCAGCTTTAATAAGAGCAATAACCTCATCAATGTTAAAAAGAGCTACAGACAAACCCTCTAATAGGTGAGCACGATCTTTTGCCTTATTAAGTTCAAAAATTGAACGACGAGTGACAATCTCTCTTCTATGAGCAATAAATGCACTTAGGATAGACTTCAGGTTCATTAATTTTGGCATTCCATGGTCTATTGCAACCATATTAATACCAAAGACAGTTTGCATTTCTGTAAGCTTGTAAAGGTTATTAAGCATAACCTCAGGTACTTCACCCCTCCTGAGCTCAACAACCATTCTCATACCATCTTTATCTGACTCATCTCTTAGGCCAGTAATACCATCAATCTTCTTATCTTTAACAAGTTCTGCAATCTTACCAATTAATCTAGCCTTATTAACCTGATATGGGAGCTCAGTCACTACAATACTAAGTTTATCTTCGCCCTCNACATGAGATCTAGAACGTAAATATATTTTGCCTTTACCTGTTTCGTAAGCCTCACGAATACCACTCGCACCATTAATGATTCCAGCAGTTGGAAAATCTGGTCCAGGNAGAATNTCCAAAAGCTCATCAATTGAAATATCTTCATTATCGATAAACCTCAAGCAGGCCTCTGTGACCTCTGTAAGATTATGAGGTGGAATGTTTGTGGCCATACCCACAGCAATTCCTGAAGATCCATTAATTAATAAATTTGGAACACGTGTTGGTAATACTGAAGGCTCACTTTCTGAGCCATCATAGTTTTCATTAAAATCAACGGTCTCTTTTTCTAAGTCTCTTAAAAGCTCATGTGAGAGTTTTGTCATACGTATTTCTGTATAACGCATTGCTGCAGCACGATCACCATCGACTGAACCAAAATTTCCTTGTCCATCTACAAGAACGTTTCTCATTGAAAATGGTTGTGCCATTCTAACAATAGTGTCATATACTGCAGTATCACCATGAGGGTGATACTTACCAATAACATCGCCCACAACTCGGGCAGATTTTTTATATGATTTATTGTAATCGTTGCCAAGAACATCCATGGCATAAAGAACGCGTCTGTGAACTGGCTTTAAACCGTCTCTTACATCTGGTAATGCCCTTCCAACAATGACACTCATTGCATACTCCAGATAAGAGCCACGCATCTCGTCTTCTATTGTTACAATGGGGTATTTTTCTTCAAAAATTTCTTCGGAATCAGTATCGTCAGACATACAATAAACCTATAAAAAGAAGTAGATTAAATTGTACCCTATATGAGTTAAAAACGGACTTAAAATTTAAGCATTTTTAACTATATGAGTAAAAAAAAATTAATTATTTCTAGATTTGACAGACTTAGCAAGATCTCTTAGAAGGACTTCAGTGTCATCCCAACCAATACAACTATCAGTAATACTTACTCCGTACTTTAAAGAAGATAAAGGACCAACTTTTTGATTACCTTCATTCAAATGAGATTCAATCATTACTCCGAAAATAGACTGTGAACCATCTTCAATCTGTTTTGCTATATTAGAGCCAACTTTTAATTGATTTTTATATTCTTTTTCAGAATTTGCATGAGAAAAATCTATCATTACTTTATCAACCAGTCCTTTACTTTTTAGGGACTCACATGTACTTTTAACATGCTCATTAGAGTAATTAGGACCATCCTTACCACCTCTCAATATAATATGAGTTGTATCATTACCTAGAGACTTAAAATGGCTAATTCCTCCGTCTTTATTAACAGAAAGAAGGTTATGTGGGCTGTTAGCAGACAGAATCGCATCAAAAGCTATATCTAAGGATCCACCAGTGCCATTTTTAAATCCAACCGGACATGATAATGCAGATGCTAATTCTCTATGAGATTGACTTTCAGTAGTTCTTGCCCCAATGGCTCCCCATGCAATCAAATCAGAGAGATACTGAGGAGTCAAAACATCTAAATACTCAACGCCTACTGGAAGATTCATTTCACCCAAATCAATTAAAAGCTTTCTAGCAATCTCAAGACCTTTATCAATATTAAAACTTTCATCAAGATTTGGATCATTAATTAATCCTTTCCATCCAACTGTTGTTCTAGGCTTTTCAAAATATACACGCATAACAATAAATAAATCTTCAGATAACTCTTCCTTTAACTGACAAAGTTTATTGGCATACTCTATTGCAGCCTTAGTATCATGAATAGAACATGGACCAACTAGTACCATTAGACGATTATCGTCTCCATAAAGTATATTCTTTATTGTATTTCGAGAGGTAACAACACTTGAGGCTACTTTCTCAGATAGAGGAAGTTTATGAATAAGATAGTTAGGTGACACCATTGGTGCACTGGAAACAATTCTAACATTATCAGTATTATGTGCCATTGGCTTACTTTTGATTCGTAATTAATGCGTATGCTGAATGGTTATGAATTGATTCAAAGTTTTCTGATTCAAGAGAATAATAATTAATTTTTTTATCCTCATTTAGCTCAACAGCAATATCTCTAACAATATCTTCAACAAAAGCAGGGTTTTCATAAGCTCTTTCAGTAACTACTTTCTCATCATCACGCTTTAAAATGGCATAAAGCTCACTTGATGCTTTTTGCTCTGCAAGATCGATTAAATTTTCTAAATGAACAACTGAACCCTCTGAGGCTTTTGCTTCAATTGTGATATGAGACCTTTGATTATGAGCCCCATACTTAGAAATACTCTTTGAGCAAGGGCAAAGACTTGTTACAGGAACAACTACCTTGACACTTAAATTAGCTTCACCATCCTTAATATCACCTATTAATGTTGCCTGATAGTCTAAAAGGCTCTTAACTCCAGATGATGGTGCTGATTTATTCCTAAAAAATGGAAAATCAACAACAATACGAGCAGTATTTGAATCAAGTTTTTCAGCAACTGATTGCACCAAATCCATAAAGCTTTCAATACTAAAAGTACACTCATTAGCGTTTAAAATTTCTATAAATCTTGACATGTGCGTACCTTTAACATTCTCTGGCAACCTTACAGTCATTGTAAAATTACCAATAGACGGGAATGACTCATTGTCTCGATTAATAAAATTGATGGGGTGCTTTATATCTTTAATACCAACTTGATTGATAACGATATTTCTTAAATCTTTAGTGTTTTGTGTATCTGGAAGTAGTGTATTTTTCATTATATTATTCCGAATAAGTAACTTAAGACCTTTGGTATTACCAAATGGCAACCTTTGTACATAAAAAAGTCGCAATTATACCTGTTTGATTATTACTAATCCACTTACAATTTTTGTTAGATTAGCCTAAGATGTAGAAACTATAAGGCTTTTTGAACTATATTGATTTAGTTATTAATCAATTGCCTCTATACTATCAACTTTTTTNAAAAAACCAGGTACGATCGTACCCTTCCTTGCTCGGTGACTTACAAAATTAATTAGCTCCTCAAAAGAGTAACTCTTACTTCTCTTTCCAGAAATAAATTTTAATTTTTGATTTTCTTTTACAGAACAAATACCTACCAAAAATTCTTCTCGATCTGCAAAGTCTTTAGTTGAAATCTGAATAAGCTTATTTCCTTTACCTTTCGAAAGTTGGGGAAGCTCAGAAACTGGAAATATTAATAATCTAGCTCTATTGGTAACAACGGCAACAAAGTCACTATCAAGATCTTGAATTGAAGCAAGCCTCATTGTTTTTGCATGACTTGAAAGTGTAATTAAATGTTTACCAGATTTAGTTTTTGACTTTAAATTGCCAAGCGATGTTACAAAACCATATCCTGCATCTGAAGAAACCATTACAAGCTGCTCATCTTCACCCATAACAACATCAATAAATTCAGCACCAATTGGTGGCACCAATCTTCCCGTCAAAGGCTCTCCTTGGCCCCTTGCGCTAGGCAGGCTATTGGCCAATAATGAGTATGACCTTCCAGTTGAATCAATAAAGAAAGCCATCTTATTACTTCTTCCTTTGGCATCCTTTAAGTAAGTGTCGCCAGACTTATAATTTAATGAAGAAGAGTCAATTTCATGACCCTTAGCTGCTTTAACCCAACCCTTTTCACTGAGAACAACAGTAACATTTTCAGCAGGCATCATATCCTGATCATTAAATGCCAAAGCAGATGGTACATCTGAAATGACTTGGCAACGCCTCTGATCACCAAATTCTTCTAAAATAACCCTTAACTCTTTTTTTATATAAGTCTTTAATCTTGTTTCACTCGAAAGAAGAAGTTCAATTGATTTTTGCTCTTTTTGTAAAACCTCAGCTTCACTTTTAATCTTATCTTCCTCAAGTTTTGCTAAATGGCGCAACTTCAACTCTAAGATTGCTTCAGCTTGAATTTCACTAATCTTAAATTGTTTAATAAGAACAGGTTTTGGTTTCTCTTCACGTCTTATAATTGCAATAACTTCATCTAAATTTAAATACGCTACAAGAAGGCCTTCAAGAATATGCAATCGATCGACAATCTTTTTGAGTCGAAACTGTAATCGATTAACAACAACCTGCGTTCTAAATTGAAGCCATTCTTTTAATAGAGGAATTAATGGTTTAACTTGTGGCTTACCGTCTAAACCAATAACATTCATATTAACACGATAATTTTTTTCGAGATCAGTAGTAGCAAATAAATGCAGCATTAATTGATCACAGTCAACCCTATTCGACCTAGGAACAACAACAATACGGGTTGGATTTTCATGATCTGATTCATCACGAAGATCCTCAACTAGGGGTAATTTTTTATTTCTCATCTGTGCAGCAATTTGAGTGACTACCTTTGCACCTGATGTTTGATAAGGAAGAGCTTCAATAATAATCTCTCCATCTTCTTTGATATAGCTTGCTCTCATTTTGACTGATCCATTACCAGTCTCATACATTTGATAGATATCCTCTTTAGAACTGACAATAAATGCATTAGTTGGGTAATCAGGTGCTGGAAGAATACTCAATAATTCCTCAAGACCTGTAGAAGGTTTTTCAAGAAGTTTAATGCATGCTGCAATAACTTCGCTAAGATTGTGAGGAGGCATATCTGTTGCCATTCCGACTGCAATACCTGATGTTCCATTAAGCAACAAATTAGGTACCTGAGCTGGCAACTGTTCAGGCTCCTGAATTGTGCCATCAAAATTATCAGTCCAACTCACTGTACCTAAATTAATTTCACTAAGAAGTAAATCAGCATAGGGCGACAACTTTGACTCAGTGTATCTCATTGCAGCAAATGATTTTGGATCATCTGGAGCACCCCAGTTACCTTGGCCATCAATGAAAGGATAACGATAGGAAAAAGGTTGTGCCATTAATACCATAGCTTCATAGCAAGCACTATCACCATGGGGATGGAATTTACCTAAGACATCACCAACCGTTCTAGCAGACTTTTTAAACTTTGCAGTTGACTTAAGGCCAAGCTCACTCATAGCATAAATAATACGCCTCTGAACAGGCTTTAAGCCATCTCCAATAAAAGGGAGTGCGCGGTCAAGAATGACATACATCGAGTAATCAAGATAAGCGCGTTCACTATACTCTCCAACGCTTTGTCTCTCAATGCCGTTTTGGCTCATTTTTTCCTTAATATTTTAAATCGAAGATCACATTCAGTAGAATGATGTGAGTTAATGTCATTTTAATTCAACTATGCGTTCATTAAAAGATTAATTATTTAACTATAGCAAAAATAATTAGCCTGGAGGCCATGACAACTGCCGACCACCAAGGCAATGTAAATGGATGTGAAAAACACTTTGACAACCATCACTATTGCAGTTCATGACAAGCCTATAGCCCTTTTCAGAAAATCCTCGTTCTTTTGCAATNGAGGATGCAACCATACTCAACCTACCTAATAAGGCTTCATCNTTAGCATCGTTAGGAGTTGCAATGTGTTCTTTTGGTATTACCAAAAAATGCTCAGGCGCTTGGGAGTTAACATCGTTAAAAGCTAAAACTTTATCATCTTCATAAAGCTTTTCGGCAGGAATCTTGCCTTCAATGATTGAACAAAAAATACAGTTTTCCATAATTCAATTTTATATCTTTCAATATCTAATATAAAGAAATACTAAAAGCACTTATAATCAGAATTGTTATTTAATTATTATAGGTAAATTATATGCTTTCATCTTCAAGTTTAGATACACTTTTTACAAAAGCTAGAAGCCACAAGGGATGGCTAGATAAAGAAATAACTAGTGAACAAATTTTGCAAATTTATAATTTACTAAAATTTGCCCCCACCGCCGGTAATTGCTGTCCNGCAAGGTTTACNTTTATTCNAAGTGAGGAAGCAAAAAGAAGACTTAAACCAACATTAGATAGTGGAAATGTTGACAAAGCAATGCATGCACCAGCTGTTGTCATTATTAGTTACGANAGTGAATTCTACAATAAATTACCTTACCTAGCTCCTCACTATGATGCNAANTCTGGATATGAAGGTAAAGAAATGAAAATAAAGTNTGCTGGAGAATTTAATTCAGCCCTTCAGGGTGCNTACTTTATTATGGCAGCCAGATCGATAGGNCTGGACTGCTGCCCAATGCTTGGCTTTAGTAAAGAAAAATTAAATCAAGAGTTTTTTCCTGAAGAAAAAAATATATCAACTTTCATTTGNGCAATTGGATATGGNGATGAATCTAAACTTCAAAATCGAGCACCAAGGCTTGACTTCAATGAGGCTTGTAGTATCTTATAATATTTCTGGACTTTTACCAATATTTTGGATAACTTCGATCCTTAGAAATATTATTATAGATAAGAGCAACCCCTACTATTAGTATTGCACCAATAACAGTTGGCATCCATAAATAATCCCAATTAGCGCCTAACAAAAAAACAATAAAGGGGTTAGATCCTGCTGGGGGNTGAGGCACTCTTAAAAGCTGCATAGCTGCTATAGCAAATGCTAAGGCTAAAGCCATACTCCACCAATCTGAACTCACAAGATTATAAAAAATTAAACCAATTAGAGTCGTTATAAAGTGCCCAATAATGACATTTCTTGGTTGTGCGAAAGGTGAATCAGGAAGCACAAATAAAACAAAAATTGATGCTCCAAATGACCCCATAATGATAGGTTGCTTAGTGTAATAAGCCAAAAATCCAATTACGCTTGCTGCTAAAAAAGCACCAATTGCGATGAAGATAATTTCTTTCATAGATGGACTAGGAGGAATTGCTGCTGGAGANCCTTTAAGCTTAGTGAGATAGGACATAATGCATCCAAAAATTAATTAATAAATTATATATTATTTACTTACTTTAATAAAAATCAAATAGTATTTATAATACGAAACAGAAAGCTAATTTCATATAAAGTAGAATGAATTTAAATCGATAATAGTAAGGAGCAAATTTGATGAATAGGTTATTAGGTAAGAAAGTTTTAATAACAGCTGCTGCTCAAGGAATGGGACGAGCTGCAGCATTAGCAATGGCAGCTGAAGGTGCTAAAGTTTTTGCAACTGACATAAATGTTAGTGAGTTAAAGACACTCTCTGAGGAAAATAATGAAATTGAAACCTTTGAATTAGATGTTATGGACCCCATTGCAATTGCCAATGCTCCAGAGAAAACTGGGCCCTTGACTACCTTGTTTAATTGTGCAGGATTTGTACATAATGGCACAATTATGGATATGTCAGATGATGACTGGGACTTTTCATTTACTCTAAATGTTAGATCTCAATTCCGCTTTATCCGTGCCTACTTGCCTGGAATGCTAGAAAATAAAGACGGATCTATAATTAATATGGCATCTGTAGCTTCATCAATAAAGGGCGCTCCAAATCGCTGTCTTTATGGCTCAACAAAAGCCGCTATTCTAGGCCTTACAAGGGCTGTAGCTGCTGATTATGTTAGTAAAGGCATAAGATGTAATGCACTTTGCCCAGGCACAATCATGACGCCATCTTTAGAAGAACGCATGCGCGCAACTGGAGACTATGAGAACGCAAAAATAGAATTTTTAGCTCGTCAGCCAATAGGGAGATTTGCTACTTCAGAAGAAGTTACTGGTATTCTAATTCATCTTGCAAGTGACGATTCACAATTCACTACAGGAACCTTCCAGATTGTGGATGGTGGATGGAGTCTTTAGTAAAAAGAATGAATACCAATAACAAAATTGGATTTATTGGTGCTGGAATTATGGGTCAAGGTATGGTTCAGAACCTTCTTAAGGCTGGCAATGAGGTGAGTATCATTGCCAATAAAAATAGGCGCCCTATCGACGAGCTTGTTGCATTAGGAGCTAATGAAGTATTATCTTTAGCTGATATGGTAAGCTGTTGTGATAACTTTATTCTATGTCTTCCAAGTTCAGCAACTGCAACCTCAGTTTGTGATGAATTATTCCCCCTATTATTTCAAGATACTTTAATTATTGATTGCACTACTAACGAGCTTGTTTCGGTAAAAGAGTTAGAAAAAAAAGCTAAAGCTTTAAAACTAAGATATGTTGAGGCGCCTCTTACTGGAGGACAAAAACAATCATGGGATGCTATGTTGGGAGCAATAGTTGGCTGTGATAAGGATGATTTTGAATTGGCTAGTAATATTCTTAAACCTTGTTGTGCGCAAATTGAGTGGCTTGGTGAATTAGGAATGGGAGCAAAAACTAAGCTCGTTTCTAACTTTCTAGCACTTGGTACGGCCACTTTAGTTGTTGAGGCCATGAAGTCAGCTAATAAACTTGGGATTGACTGGGAGAAATTCTATAAACTTGCCTCTCAAGGCTCTGGTCATTCAATGAGTCTTGATCGAATTGCCCCTAAAGCAATTGAAGGCTCTCATGATGGTTATGTTTTTACTATTGCAAATACAGTTAAAGATATGGAATATATCTTAGCTTTATTAAAAGATCAGCCAGATGCAGCAGCCCTTACTGAGGTTTTTTTAAGAATTTATAAAGATGCTGCAAATGCTGGCATGCAGGATTCTTTTTTAAGTGCCCGGGTTAAAAATAAATAGTTTTTGCTTTAATAAACTCAAATTATTATTTTTATTAAGTAACTTGATAAAGGCATAATTGACAATTAATCCCTTCTTTAGTATTGTAGTCTGATGCATGATGCTCAATTTTTTTCCATAAATTGGAATTTTCTAAATCCTTAATAATTTTTTCATAAGGGGATAACTCCCACTCTTGTTTTCGAACAGTAAAGCATATAAAACCCTTACTTTTTGCTATCCGGACCATTTCATAAAGTGCCTCAGGACCTACATGGCCACAAGTAAATGTTCCAGCACAAACAATTGCATCAAAAGAGTTATCTTTAAAATTAAGCTTTTGAGTTAAATCACAAAGATTTAAAGATTTATAAATATTTTTTTTTGATGCCTTATCAAGCATTTTTTGAGAAAAATCAACACCAAAAATATTTTTATAATTACTCTTGTAAAGAATATCNCCAGCAAGTCCNGTTCCACATCCAGCATCTAGTATCTTAGATTTTGTACTTTTTAAGTATCTTAGTAATATTTCAGTTGTGACAATATGGCCAACATACCCAGCCAATTTAATTACATCATGTTCATAATGAGATGCCCATTGTGTATAAATACCTTCTAACTCTTTCATATCAGAAGCATGAAGTGTCTGATAGATTGTTGAGATCATATTTTTAGTATTCTTCATTACACTTATATTTTTATTTAAAGTTACTATTTTCTTTCATAAGACAATAACAATATATTATAAGTCCAGCCCAAACTCCAATAAATCCTATTAATTGGTTTGAGTTAACCAACTCATTTTGTAAATAATAGCCAATTAGGAATTGAATTGTTGGAGTAATTAAAAATAAAATCCCAACAGTGGTCATAGGTAGTAGCTTAGCTCCTGCATTAAATAGAGCAAGTGGTATAACTGTTACAGCGCCTGCTAGAAATAATAAAATATCAGTGGAAACATCTATATTTAGAAAAGAAACATCGTAGTTTAAATAAAACCATACAGAGAATATTAAAAAAAATGGAAGCAGTATTAGCGTTTCGATGTACAGTCCTGGAAGAGCAGATGAGGCCATTGCTTTTCTGGCAATACCATAAGCTGCGAAAGTAAATCCTACTATGAAACCTAACCATGGAAATGAGTCCCCACTAAAAACATAGTATAGAGAACCAATTGTTGCAAATAATACTGCTAATTGCTTTAGTTTTGAAATCCTTTCATGAAAGAAAAAAGTATCCACCTAACATATTAATTACAGGGGATAAAAAATAACCCATTGAAGCCTCTACAACTCGTCCTAAATTTACTGCAAGAATATAACAACCCCAATTAATAGTTATAAGAATTGCTGTTAGAAGTAAAAAAACTAATTCTTTTTTAGAGGATAGAGAGTCCTTAAAATTGGACCTCCAAGACGATTTAGAATAAACTAAAAAAAATAAAACAGGGACTGACCATAACATTCTATGCAAAAGAACTTCTGAGGGATTAACATGATTAAGTAATGCCCAATATATAGGGAAACAGCCCCACATTAGATAGCCTGAAAGTACAAATAGAATGCCTTTATTCATAGAAATCAAGCAAAAAAGAGAAAACCTTATTGTAGACTAAATAAAATTTTTTAAGGGTTATTAATGTTTATAGTAATCTTTTTCGACACTTGAACTAACCATAGCATCACTTTCATTAGTTTTATCGTTTATTTCTTCTAGATTTTCATTAATCCTAAAGAGGATAACAACCATTTCACAGGCCACACGAGATGCAAGAGAGCCACCGATAACCCATACAAGACCTCGCCAAAAGTCGCCCTCAATAAATATGTCTCCAAGCCCCTTAGTTATAAAGGCAAACAAGAGGATCCAATAAAACAAAGTAATTAGTTTAGGAGTAACCATTTCATCTAAATAAAACATGTAATGGTTATCAAGCTTTTGTAATGTAACTTTAAAAGCTTTTTTTATACTGTCCCAGATTTCATTATTATCCATCCTGATTGTCCTTTTTTTTCTTGAAGCTAACTTATTATAATACTAATCAAAGAAAAAGTTTTAAATTCATGTACCTGTAAAAAAAATTATAAAAAAAAGCCCGTCATTAAGACGGGCTTTTTTGTAGATATTTAAAGCTTATTATTTATGGATCTTTACGTTAGTAAATGCACCACCAATAACTTCACGCTCTGCATATGAACCATTAGCTGTTCCACCTGCATCCATCTCAACACCTGTAGCACCAACATAGTCAACTACTACACCACCAGAGATATATTTTAAGCATTCAGCTAATTTACCAGCATGACATTGAACACCAGGAGCATTTGCAACATTCAAGACTTGTGCCTGAATAGCAGCTCTATCAGTTGAACCAGCAGCCTGTGAAGCAAGAATAATCAAAGCCATAGCATCATATGATTCAGCTGAATAAACACCAGATCCATCAACACCACCTGCAGCTGCAACTGCTAACCAGTTTGCACCAAGTTCTGCATCTGGCGAAGGAAGAGTACCCCATGAGCCATCACCTACAGCACCTGAAGTTACATCACTAATCATACCGTCACCAAAGACATAGTCACTAAAAGCACCAGTGTCTTCTGAAGCAGCAATAATTCCTCTACCACCAGTATCAGCATAGCCTAATATAGCTAAAGTAGCTGAACCACCTGCAGAAAGTGCAGCAACGTCAGCTGAATAGTCAGCTTTATCGTCATCATGTCCTGCCATTACTGTAACTGTTCCGCCCATTGCTTCATAAGCATTCACAAAAGCATCTGCCAAACCTTTACCATAGTCACTGTTTGAGTGAGTTACAGCCATATCAGTCTGTCCTCTAGCCATTGCAATACTTGCAAGTACTGGACCCTGTCTAGCATCTGAAGGAGCAGTTCTAAAGAACCAACCACCATCTTCTAATGAAGTTAAAGCCGGTGAAGTAGCAGAAGGTGAAATTGAAACAATACCATTTGGTACTAATACGTTAGTAATTACAGCACCAGTATTACCAGAACAGTTAGGGCCCATAATAGCCATAACATTATCATCGTTTACCATTTTTTCAGCTTGTGCAATTGCAACCGCTGCATCAATACATACTGAATCACCTTGAATTACATTAATTGTGCCTTGTAGGTATTTGCCAGAAGCGTTTGCTTCTGTTACTGCTAAGTTTGCACCACCAGACATTGCACCAATCATAGATTCTAGTGGACCAGTAAATCCTTGAAGTTCACCAACGTTGACAGTAGCACCGTATGATGCAGTTGCCATCGTAGCTGACAATACAATGCCAGCTGTTGTTTTTAAATAACTTTTCATTTTGTCTCCTAATTTTAAAAAAAGATTCCCAACGCTTAATAAAATATTAAGACGTATTTCCTATGGGATTCGGGTTAATGATAAACAGTTTCCTGTGCTTTGTGTCAAAAATGTAAGAAAAAAAATGAAGTAAACCTAACTACAGTATATCTTTTAAGCATGATTTAGAGAAATTATAGCTCTTTATTTTTCTCTGGAAGAAGCCCACCTGGAGAAAATCTCATAATCAGAAGGAGTATTGTCCCCATAAATACTAGCCTAAGGTAATGGACTCGATCCTCAATAAATTCTAAAGATGCGCTGCCTTCCTGCAAAGTATTACCAAGCATTTCAACCACCCAAAGGCCCATTGGGCCAGACTGGATCCACATAAACCAGATTATAAAGGCACCCAAAACAGAGCCTAAATTATTCCCTGAACCACCCAGAATTACCATTACCCATATCAAAAAAGTAAATCGAAGGGGTTGATAAGCGGTAGGAATAAATATTCCATCATAGGTTACCAATAAAGCACCAGCTACTCCAACAATTGCAGAGCCTAGTATAAAAATTTGAAGATGTTGACGTTTAATATTCTTACCCATTGCTGAGGCTGCAACTTCATTATCCCGAATTGCTCTAACTTTTCTTCCCCAAGGGGAATTTAAAGCAAGATTAGAAAGCATAATGAAGGCAACTAAAATTAAAAGAATTAAGCCTGAATAACTAAGCTTTACAAAAACGACTGACGCCTCTCTTACATAATCACCAAGTTTATCTATTTGATCTGATTGAGACAACAACTGTAGTTCTGATTTATGCATCCAGGCAACAATATTTTGAAGCCATTCAGACTTTTGCATATCAACTTCATAAGCAACAGGCCTAGGTATTCCATAAACGTTTTTGAGGCCACGAACAAACCAGTCCTCATTCTTAATAACATACAAAATAATTTCAGAAATACCCAATGTTGCTATTGCTAGATAATCTGTTCTTAAACCTAAAGTTATCTTCCCAATCCACCATGCTGCTCCAGCAGCAACCACTCCTCCAACTATCCATGAGAATGCTATCGGAAGACCAAAACCACCTAAATAACCTGTAATTGCAGGATCTACTTTTTCAATAATATCTGCAGCTTGAGAGAAATAGAATCTAGTAAACAAATAACCAATAACTACAATCGCAGCTACTAACCATTTATTAATACCTCTGCGATTCAGTAATACACCTGCAGCAATTGTTACAGCTCCAAGAATTAATGCAAAAAGCATTTTTAAACCACCAGCATTAACCGCCTCGGTAACTGGTTGTTGCGCAATTAAAACTACGCTTACCCCGCCCAATGCTGCAAACCCCATAATTCCAACATTAAATAGGCCCGCATAACCCCATTGAATATTTACGCCTAAAGCCATAATTGCTGAAATTAATGACATATTAATAATACCAAGTGCCAAAGCCCAGGATTGATTTAGTCCTACAAATAGGAGTATGAGACCCATTATAGTAAAGTAAGCAATTGCTTTATTGGCTTGCCAAATATTATTTAAATTATTCATCAACTATCACCTTACCTTTAAATAACCCAGTAGGCTTTATAAGAAGCACAATTACCAATATAACGAATGAAATTGCGTATTTATACTCAGTACCAATAAGTTGAACTAGCGAAGTAGGATGCATTGATAGTGG
>JGI24540J26637_10000587_pt1 | contig 15443 bp, 9 predicted proteins | sample NorSeaMetagenome_FD_26637 | JGI IMG/M metagenome (IMG submission 26637)
CCCCAGCTTTTATGACTGCCAAGACTGGCGAGTTCATAGGCGGTCAGGATGCGTGTAAAGCTTCCTGATAGTGTGCTGCCCAAAAGATGTCTGCGTAAAAATCCTAGTTTTGGCGCTTCATAGTTGGTTGCCATGACTAAGTTGTCAGCGGTTATCTCACCATTAGCCAATTGCAGTTTTATGGTGTCGCCTGATTGGACTTTTAAAACTGGACAGTTTTCAATAAGTCTTACATTGCTCGGCAGGCCATCGGCTAAACCTCGCACTAAAGCCGCAGGCTGCACCAACGCGCCTGGCCTGACATGAACTCCAGCCTTGTAGAGCGTCGTACCAAAACGAGATTGCATTGCCTGTTGGTCAAGACTGCTATGCTCAATTTCCATGGCATTAAGGTAGTCCATAAAATACTTCTGTTCTTTGACCGATGCTATATCCGCTGCTCCATGATGAAACCCACTAGTATCCCATTGGCAGTCAATGGCGAGGATGTTGATCTGTTGATCTAAAATATTGAGGCCAGCTTGGTTGATACGGTTGACACGGGCAAAGTTTACTTTTTTATGCGCCTTAAAAATTCCAGGAAAATGACTGACGCCAACCGTGAAGCCGGAGTTACGACCAGATGCACCCTGGCCAACTAGGCGCGCATCAAGAAGTAAAATTTCATCATTGGGATGTAATTCGGCTAAACGCCGAGAGCACGCCAGACCGGTTAGGCCCGCACCGATGACAACCCAAGGCACCCTAACATGCCCCTGGATCGATTGACGTGCTTGTCGAGTTGGTAGAAGCTCACTCCAACCATGCTGGTCAGTAGGAAAGTTTCTCGATGACAGTGTCATGGTTTATCTGTATTCCTAGGGCACTGCGGCTTCGGCAGCCTGAGCCGCCATCAGAGCCGCAACCTGCGCCTCCAGTGCAGCGCCATCATGCGCCTGCTTAACAACATAGGCGCGCACAGCCTCTGCATCCGATGGACTGAGTGCATCGGCAAAAGATACCATGCCGTTATCTGCTAGAGCTCCGCCACGCACTATGGCTTGCCATGCCTCGGGACTTGCTGAAATGGATGACCAGCGTAAGTCCGGTAACACGCCAGAGCTTATCGCCAGAGGGCCGTGACACACACGGCAGTTGAAGTGGTATTGCTCAAAGCCGAGTTGAATCATTGCTGCATCACCAAACTTTTCTGCTTTAGGTGTGCGGGGCGCCATGACCAAATTTGGATCTGGGATCGTTGCCGTTGCACCTAATTTAAAAGTCACCACTTTGCCAACAATAGGGGGCACGGGTTGATCATAAGCTGATCCGCCCGCCAGAGCATAGGCAGAGCCCCAACCGGTAGTTATAGTCACGTATTGGTCGCCGTCAATTTCGTAGGTGCCAGGACCAGATGCTGCACCAGATTTAACATTTTGGTGCCACAACTTCTCACCCGTTGCAGCATTGTAGGCGGCGAACTCTCCTTCTAAACGCCCCTGAAAAACCAGGCCGCCAGCGGTAGATAGAACGCCACCATTCCAAGCATTACTGTGCTCTACACTCCAGCGAGCGCTCTGTTTGATAGGATCCCAGGCAATCAGGCGTCCCTTGAGGGTGGCTCTAAGGGCCATGGCTGTAGCTAAATCAAGATCCATAGGCAACCCTGCCGCGAGATTTGTACCGGTATTCCAACTCTGAGCGCGCGCTTCAAAAAGGTGGTCACTCGCATAGAAATCAGGTACTTCTTGTGCAGGTATGTAGGCAAGGTTTAGTTCTGGATTAAATGCCATTGGCTGCCAATTATGCGCACCTAAAGGGCCGGGGTTCTGCATAAAAGGGGTTTCATCATAACGCGCCTGCGGATTTTCTATAGGGCGACCATCGGTATCTAAGCCTTCTGCCCAGTTTTGAGGAACAAATGATTCGCCAGAAATGAACTCGCCGGTGGCAGCATCTAAGAGGTAATAAAAGCCATTCTTGGGTGCCTGCATTGCAACCCGTCGAGTTGCGCCATCGGTACCGATCGGCAGATCGGCCAAAATTATAGTTTGAGTTGCGGTGTAGTCCCAATTGTCACCGGGAGTCGTTTGGAAGTGCCACTTATAGGCTCCTGTTGCAGCATCGACGGCAACAATGGATGACAAAAATAGATTATCACCTTTACCGGCATCTCTAGCATCGCGATTCCAAGGTGAGCCATTACCAACACCAAAAATCACACTGTCGTTTACATCATCGTAGATAATTGAATCCCAAACAGTGCCGCCACCGCCGTCGGTAGTCCAAGCACCTTCATCACCCCAGGTCAAATTACCTATGTCTTTAAGTGCGCTGTCAGAGATTGCATTATCAGGCTGTTTATTGGGATTCGGCACGGTATAAAAGCGCCACACTAAATCGCCCGTCACCGCAGAATAGGCAGATACATACCCTCTTACACCCAGTTCCGCGCCGCCGTTACCAATCAACACGTTGCCTTTAACGACTCGCGGTGCGCCGGTAATAGTGTATGGCTTAGTTTGGTCAACGGTAACTGTGCTCCAAATTCGTTCGCCGGTGGCAGCATCCAAAGCTTCAAGTCGCCCATCAATAACACCAACATAAACATTACCTTTCCAAACCGCTACTCCGCGGTTGACCACATCGCAACAGGCTTTAGCACCGACTGCTCGGTCAACATTGGGGTCGTAAACCCAGAGTTCACTGCCGGTTTTTGCGTCAAGGGCATAAACCACTGACCAGGCAGAAGTCACGTACATAACGCCATCTACTACAATCGGAGTGGATTCAACGCCGCGCTCTGTGGCTAGATCATAGCTCCAAGCGACCCCTAGTTCATTCACGTTGGATGTGTCGATTTGCTTCAGCCCAGAGTGACGTTGTTCATCATAGGTACCACCATAGGTGAGCCATTCTTCAGGCGTTGCGGCTGCATTCAGTAAGCGCTGTGAATCAACGTCGGCAAACTTTGCTGGGTCACTGCCGCAGGCCATCAGTAGCAGAGCGGACAATAAACAAGTCGACAAAGTAAAGAATTTCATTGAACTCATGGTTAAAACCCTCATTATTTTCTAATTATTTTCCCGAAGTATACACCGGAAATAACCAATAAAACGACAGGGATAATATTGTTGTCTTATAGGCACATCACTACCCAACTAAACCTATCTATTTCATTACGGCCGCCACAAAAAAGGAGGCCAGTAGCCTCCTTTTTATTTCTTATCAAATCGCTACTATTAGTGCTTGGCTGCGGCCTTGGCGCCACTGGGAATGCGTATATTGTCGATTAGCTCTTGCACCATCTGTGGCGGCTTGGCTGTCAGGCGACTCACGCCGATGGCAATAGCAAAGTGTAAAAGCATACCGATGGTGCCAATGCCTTCAGGTGAAATACCCCACAACCAATACTCAGTATTGTTGAGTTCAGGCGCGACAAATTTGAAGTAAGCAATGTAGGTAAAGGTAAATACTAGACCAACTGACATACCTGCTATAGCACCTTCTTTGTTGGCACGTTTTGAGAAGATACCCAGCAATAATGCTGGGAACAGGGATGCCGCGGCTAAGCCAAAGGCAAAGGCAACCACTTGGGCAACAAAGGCCGGAGGATAAATACCAAACAACCCTGCAATGCACACAGCCACAGCCGCCGCTATGCGTGCGTAGAGCAGTTCTTGTTTTTCAGTTATTTTGGGTAGCATCGTTTTCTTTAGCAGGTCATGAGAGATTGCACTGGAGATGACTAATAATAGGCCCGCGGCAGTAGAGAGTGCGGCGGCTACACCACCAGCGGCTACCAGGGCAATGACCCAGCCGGGAAGACCAGCAATTTCGGGGTTGGCAAGTACCATAATATCTCGATCGATATACACTTCATTAGCCGATTCGGTGGGCTGATTGTTTAAAAGCCGCTCACCATGCACGCCAGTGTTGCCATCAAATGATGGCTTAATAGGCGACAAGGCTGCGCCTGCGCCGTACTGCATAATGCCGTCATCATTTTTGTCTTGCCAAGCAATCAGACCTGTGGATTCCCAGTTACCAAACCATTCTGGGGCATCCTCATAGGCAGTGTTGTGCACAGTATCAACCAAGTTTAGTCGTGCAAAGGAAGCCACGGCCGGTGCAGTGGTGTAAAGGATCGCGATAAATGCCAGTGCATAGCCGGCGGAGAGGCGGGCATCTGAGACCTTAGGCACGGTGAAGAAACGAACCAACACATGGGGTAGTCCCGCTGTGCCGAACATGAGTGCTGCGGTGATTGCAAACACGTCGATAGTGGACTTGCTACCTTCGGTGTAGGGACTAAAGCCTAAGTCTAAGAGCACTCCATCAAGTTTTTGTAAGACCGAAAGTCCTGAGCCATCATTGACCTCAGCACCAAACCCCAGCTGCGGGATAGGGTTATCGGTGATCATTATTGAGATAAAAATAGCGGGGACCATGTAGGCAAAAATCAATACGCAATATTGGGCAACCTGCGTGTAGGTAATGCCTTTCATGCCACCAAGCACTGAGTACATAAACACTACCGCCATACCGATAATGACGCCAGTGCTTACATCGACCTCGAGAAAACGAGAGAAGACAATGCCCACACCACGCATTTGGCCAGCGACGTACGTGAAAGAAACAAAAATCAAACAAATAACTGCAACGATGCGAGCCGCCTGAGAGTAGTAGCGTTCACCGATGAAGTCAGGCACGGTAAAACGTCCAAACTTGCGTAGGTAGGGCGCTAGTAACAAGGCTAACAGCACATAGCCTCCGGTCCAGCCAAGTAGATACACAGAGCCATCTCGACCAATAAAAGAAATAATACCAGCCATAGAAATAAATGAAGCCGCGCTCATCCAGTCAGCGGCGGTTGCCATGCCATTGACAACCGGATGCACACCGCCACCAGCAACGTAAAAGTCTTTAGTTGAACCGGCTCGAGACCAGATAGCAATGCCAATGTAGAGCGCAAAAGATAACCCCACAAACAGATAAGTTAGCATTTGCGTGCTCATGGTTGAGACTCCTGATCTGCGCCGTTCTCATCTCCAACACCAAACTGGCGGTCCAGCACTTTCATCTGTCGGGCGTAGACAAAAATAAGCACTACAAAAACATAAATGGCGCCTTGTTGTGCAAACCAGAAACCAAGTTTGAAGCCAAACACTGAAAATTGATCGAGCCAATCGGCTAGCACGATGCCACAGCCGAAAGATACCGTGAACCAAACCACCAGAAGCTTGGCAAGGAGTTTCAAATTAGCTTGCCAGTAGTATTTTTGATTATCCATTTGGCTGATATCGCTATCCTGATTAGTCTGCTGGTCGGAGTTCATCCTAGCGCCTCATTGTCTTGCAATAATGTATTTGACTTAAGTTTTTTTATTTTGTGTCCTGTAGTATATCGGCAACACGGTAAAATTGTAACGGGTTACATCCATTATGTTGGATATAAATCCTTCAGTCCATGTCCAATCGTTTTAGCCTGATTGGCCCCTCGACTAAAAGTGGATTGCTGTCTCAAGTGACGCAGTAACAGGTCAATATCTAGCATCTCGGAATCACCTATAACACCCTTATATAGTTGACGATCCAGTCGTTCAAATTGTTGCTGTATATCCGTATCCTGCAAACTGATGGCAAGTGTCTTTAAGGTTTTTGGAGGCCGCTCAGAAAACAATGTTTTACCCCAAATTAAAATAGCATCACGCATAGCCATATAATCATCATTTTTGGCAGCATCTTCTATAGCTTTTAACTGCTGTTTTAGTGTCAGTAGGGCAGAGTGCTCTGGCTTCGATGTTGTTTGAGTTCTATCTCTGGACCCGTGATTCTTTTGTCTCATCAATAAAGCCACAATAAACGCAATAAGTAGTGCATTAAGGGCCAAAGATATCGTTTTCAACGCTGAAGGTTCTGGCTCGCTTGCAATGCCGCTATCAGCGATACTCGGATCATTAGAACTTGCTTTTAGTCCTATTAGACTGGTCTGATCATCAGCTGAGCTTGCGCTAGGTAAAACCTGAAGAGTCGTTGCTGGCAGGCGAGAGACCTGCTCTTTTTGTTGGTTAATATCCCACCAGCGCAATTCGATAGCAGGAAGCGTTATTTCCCCGGGTTGATTTGGGACCAATGCTAAAGATTCAACTCTAGTTGAGTTTAAGCCTTCACTCGAGAGCGATTGACTAAGCTGAGGCTGGTCCGGATAAATACGATAATCTTGACTCTGCGGGACNTCTAAGGGAGTAATCTGAGCGCTACTTAAACCTTTAGCGGTAATGGTAATAGTGCGAGTGATAGGCTCACCCACGGTGGCATTCTCCACATCACCACTCCAACGCTGCTCAAGTTTGACCTCACTACTGGGCATCCAGCCACGGGCGCCAGACTGTGTGGGCTGTGCTAATACGTCTACGGTTATGGCTTCGGTGTCTCTAAAGACTTGGTTGCCACGGTTGTTGAATACGCCAAATTGACTGCGGCTGTTAACCTCATAGGCACCAAAGCGCAGTTTTGGGATATCTACCGTGCCAACACTCTTGGGTAATACAGCGTACTTAACTTCTAGGACCAAATAGGGTCTGCCATTGAGGACTTTTTGATAGGTTGTGTCACCAAGGCGCTGGAGTATGACGTTATCTATTTTTAGTTCCGAAAGACTGTAGTCGCGCAAATTGATCGAGGTGTAGAGCCTATGGGTCAGGATGATTTGTTGATTAACATAGACTGTTTCACGGTCAACCAGAGTTTCGGTATAGATGGGTTGGCTACCCGGATTCGCAGCAGTTGGATTGGCCGGAGCTGCCCGCACTCGCAATTCTATGGCATTACTGACATCGCCCTTAAAACTGATTGATGGAATTAACAGCATGCCCGCTCTTTTTGGTCGCAATTGCAGGGTCCATGCGGTAAATGATTCCGTCTTGCCGTTACTTCTGGAGTAGCTTTGTTGGCGGTTGTTAGACAGAACCTCAAAGTCGGTTTTTAGGCCTTTGAAGTCGGGCTCACCAGCAAGGACTTGGCCGTCATAGCGGATTTCTAAGCTTAGTGTTTCGTTAGTATCCAGCACTGAACGATCGACCTTGGCACTGAGCTCTGCCCAACTGAGTGCGGGAGACAGACTTAAAATTAGGCTAATGAGTAAAATAGCGTTTTTGAAATACAAATTCATTTACCAGCGCTCTTGTTTGTTGGGTGGTCTGCGTTGTCGATTTTGTTGCCGAGACTGATAGCGAAACTTTGCCCGCAGCAGGCCGCCTGGATCATCAGGAATACGACGAAGCATCTTTTCGATATCCTGTTGTTCTTGCTTTTCCTCATCGCTCATCTCTTCCAGTGAAGCCTCGGGTGCAGCCTCTTCAGCATCTTTTTCCGCTTGTTCTTGAGCCTTCTGATCATCTATTTTTTCTTGCTCAGACTTTTCTGGATCAGATTTTTCCTGATCTTCTGTGCTCTGTTGCGATTGATCTTGGTTCTGCTGTTCTTGATCCTGACCCTGTGAATCCTGTTTTTGCTGTTCTTGATCCTGTTGGTCTTGATTCTGTTGGTCCTGCTGGTCTTGATTCTGGTTCTGCTCTTTTTGTTGATCTTGATCCTGTTGCTGATCTTTAAGTTGTTCTACTAATGCACGATTAGCAATAGCATCTTGCATATCAGGATCTCGACTTAAGGCCCTATCATAAGCATCAATAGCCTCCTGCAGGTCACCATCTTTGGCTAGAGCATTACCGCGGTTATAGTGACCCTGCGCGCTGTCATTAGTCAAAAAGCTACTGGTTGCCTGCTCAAAATCACCTGCTTTGTAGGCGGCACTGCCACGCCACATTGGATCTTCGAAGAGATCCTGAGCAGTCTCAAAATCCCCGCGGCTTAGGGCCTCAGCTGCCTGTTGGTTGGGGGTTTGCCATAAATCTTTCCATTCAAACGCATGCGCAGGTTGGGTATTAAACAAAAAGGGGAGTAAAAGTACGGTGACTAGGGTGCCTTTGCGAAAGCTTAACAATACAACAGGTAGCAAAAATAACACCAACCAAAAGCCTTGGTCGTCCCAAAGATCAAAAGACCGATCAGTCTCACGGGTGTTATCGGTGAACATGGAGTTCATAGCGGTCAATAGTTCATCGACATCACGATCATCGGCACTTAGCGTCTGATAGATACCGCCATTGCTAGTGGCTAGTTGTTGCAGTGCGGTGACGTTTAGTTTTGCGACCACTACATTACCATTGGCTTGTTTTGCAAAGCCTCCAGCACCGGTAGGGATAGGCGCGCCCTGGGGGGTGCCAACACCAAGAATCGACAGTCGGAAGTCTCCCTGCTGCGAAATAATGGGAGTGAGTTCGCTCAGTGCGGATCTATCAATACCGTCACTAATTAATAAGATATCCGCCTGCTGATAGCCCCCAGTGATGGCTAGATCAACCGCACTGGCCAGCGCCTCTTCAACATTACTGCCATATTCAGGCAGCAAATTTGGCGCTAGCACGGGTACTATACTGACAATGGTATTGCTATCCTCAGTGAGCGGTGACACGGTATGTGCATCAGCACCGTAGACGATTAAGCCAGCAACCCCTTCTGTTCGCCTCGTTAAAATATCGATGAGTTTATAGCGGGCACGCACTAGACGGCTGGGCGAAATATCCTCGGCTAGCATAGATGGCGACAAATCGAACACGACCACCAGCGCCGCATCCTGTTTATGAACTGGTTGAGGTAGTTGTTGCCAGGTTGGGCCAGCCAGACTCAGACAGCAGATGATCCATGCCAAAATAACAATGCTCAACAACCAAGTGCTATTGAGTGCTTTTTTACTCTCAGAGCCTTGCATTAAAAAGGGTAAAAGTTCTGGATTGATAATATTTTCCCAGCTGCCAGCACTGCGTTTTCGCCAGCTATAAAACGCCACCACAGCAGCCACAGGAAGCAAGCCAGCGAACCACCAGGGTCGCAGAAAGTGAAAGTTATTACTCAACTCAATTAAATTCTCAAACATAAGGTTAACGCGTTTCCCCCCTACGACGATTAGCAGCAAAAATAATTAGGCTCAGTGAAAAAGCCGCGCCGAGCGGCCAATGAAACAATGTGGCTACTGGACGTATGGTTTCAGCATCTTGCTCAATAGGCTCCAATTTGTTGAGCTGTTCGTAAATTGACGCCAGTTCTCGAGGGTCGCGCGCTCGGAAATATTGACCCCCAGTGGTTTCGGCAATTTTGGTGAGGGTTTGCTCATCTAAGTCTGCGCTAGGATTGACCGTGGTGCGACCAAACAAACCACGCTGCTCTTGACGCTCTGCACCAATCCCTATGGTGTAGATTTTAACGTTTGCTCGTCGAGCAAGGTCAGCAGCCTCGTCAGGTTGGAGAGCACCTGCGTTGTTAGAGCCATCTGTGAGTAGGATTAATACTCGGTGATCTACAGGACGATCTTGCAGCCGTTTTACGGACAGGCCAATGGCATCACCTATTGCTGTGCCATTTCCTGCAAAGCCAATCTGAGCTTCAAGTAAGAGTGCTTGCATGGTTGCTCGATCAAAGGTCAATGGTGTTTGNAGGTAAGCTTTTTCTCCAAACAAAACTAAGCCTAGACGGTCCCCGGCGCGCTCAACCACAAAATCGCCCACGACTGCTTTGACCGCCACCAGACGATCAACTGCTTGACCACGAATGACCATATCTTTGCGTTCCATGCTTCCAGAGATATCTACTGCAATGAGTATGTCACGACCTGCAGTGGGTAAGGCGACGGGCTCTCCAATATAGACGGGCCGTGCAATTGCCAGCAGCACGCTTATCCAACAGAGCGTTAACAAAGCCATTAATAGCCGATTACGCCAAGTGGTCATTGTCAATGATGCCGGTTCAACAGCGGCGGCGGCGGCGAGCATGGGTGCGCGCAGAGCTCGGATATGAATCTCTGCTGGTTTTCGCAACCAGCGGTAAATGAAGGGCAGCGGTGCTAGTGCTAATGCCCAAGGCCATAGAAGACTCAACATGATGTCATCGCCTCCAATTTACTCTGTGAATAATGCTTTTCGATCCAGATCTCTGCGCTGATCAGCAATTTTTCAAGAAGCTTATTGCTGTTCTGTGCGGTAGCGTCTTTTCCATAAAGTATGGAATTTAAGTCAGTTGGCAAGCCCTTAAAAACGGGAACTTTACAGCTAAGTTGTAAAAATTCGACAAAGCTATTGATGTCGCGACTACTAAAGTTCTGCTCTGGATAGGCGCTATTAATAGTCTGCTTAAGAGTTTCAAACACCAGTACCAATTTTTGACTAGACGTGACGTCTGGCCGAGTGTTGATTTGCGCCAGTTTGTGTATAGCCTGACGACGGTAAAGATTAGCTCGATAGCGCCTGATCAGCAACAATGCAGCCCAGCCCAAAATACCCGCTGCTAAGACAATTAACACCCACCAGCCCAATGCTAGTGGCCACCAAGAAATGGGTTCAGGTAATTGAATGTCGCGAAGTTGCGCGAGGGGATCGGCTTGCATTACTAGCGACTTCTTCGGCTGCTGCGTCTTTTGCCATAGGCACGTCGCAGTACATTGATAACATTATCATCGGTACTAAATGGCAGTAGGGCTGCAGATAGTTTTTCACTCACTTTCCGCAAGCGCATACTACGGTCGACGAATGCTTGTTGAAAGCGCTCACGCAATTGGGAGTTGCTCGTGTCAAGTAATGTTTGATGCAAACCATCACTGACCGCATACAGCGACGGTGGCGGCAGTTGCTTTTCAATGTTGTCGAACACATGACAGAAGTTGAGATTAGCGTGGCGTGCTAGTTCAAACAGATGACGCTCGCAATCGTCGTTTAGGTCGTGAAAATCACTGACGATAAACAGGGTACTGCCGGGGAGCACAAAACGTCTAGATTCCTCAAGAATCTCGGCAAGACTGTAGCGATCAGCACCTGAATTATCACTGTCTTGTAGGTGAAGTAATTGGGCGCTATAGTCCTNTAGGCCATNAATAAATTTCAGGACAGCATGGTGACTGCGTCTAGGTTTAACGTCCATCTGTTGTTGCTGACCAAAAATTAAGCCTCCGGCCCGATCATTCGCAGATAATCCGGCCCATGCTAGGGCTGCAGATATCTCGCAGGCGACCACTGATTTTAAACGTTGGCTACCGAAGAACATCGGATTGCGTAGATCAGTAATCACCAAAATAGGCCGTTCTCGCTCTTCACTAAATATTTTAGTATGAGGTACTTGGGTTCTTGCTGTTACGCGCCAGTCGATGCTGCGAACATCGTCACCAGGCTGGTAAAGACGTACTTGATCAAAATCCATGCCGCGACCACGGAAGCGAGATTTATGGCCGCCCGCCAGCATTTGCCTTGCCTGAACTATAGGGAAACCGGTTAACTCACGAGCGCCATAGCGCAATTTCACCATATCGTGGAGACTGGCGATGGCGGGATGTTGTTGGTGTTCGTCTATCACTGTCATTACGGTTGCTTCACTAGGCGGACGGCACAGTGTCCAAGAGTTTGTCGATTACTTTATTGGCGGTTATACCGCTGGCCTCAGCCTCAAAACTCAATATTAACCGGTGGCGCAATACATCGTGGGCAATAGCGCGAATATCGTCGGGTGTAACAAAATCTCGACCTTCCATCCAGGCCAGCGCTCGACTGCAGCTATCCAGTGCAATGGTTGCTCGAGGGCTGGCACCATAATCTAACCATTGGGCAAGTTCACCACCGTATGACTCAGAGTTACGTGTGGCTAAAATAAGTTGCACTAAATACTCTTCCACCGCCTCTGACATATGTACATGGCTAATCTCCCGTCTCGCAGCAAGCAGTGTTTTTTGACTTAATGGAGTAATGGCACTGCCTGGTTCATTTCGAGCTTCTTGACGAGAAAGAGCAAGAATAGCCCGCTCAGTCTCAGGGGCTGGATAATCAACCATAATATGCATTAAAAAACGATCCATTTGCGCTTCGGGTAATGGGTAGGTCCCCTCTTGCTCGATTGGGTTTTGGGTGGCCATGACCAAAAATAACTCTGGCAGCGGGTAAGTGTTTTTGCCAACTGAAATTTGGCGTTCTGCCATGGCCTCTAAGAGTGCTGACTGTACTTTGGCTGGTGCGCGATTTATTTCATCGGCAAGCACCAAGTTATGGAACAGCGGGCCAGCTTGAAATTCAAAGGTACCTTCTTGAGGACGGTAAATATCACTGCCAGTAATATCTGCTGGCAGCAGATCGGGAGTAAACTGGACGCGGTGAAAGTCAGCCTCAAGCCCTTCAGAAAGCGTTTTGATCGCTTTGGTTTTTGCTAGGCCCGGCGCTCCTTCAACTAGAAGATGGCCGTCTGCAAGCAGTGCAATCATAAGGCGCTCTATAAGATGTTCTTGACCGACAATTTTACCGCCTAGCCACTGTCTAAGTTGTTCGATATCTTGTTGCAAGGGCTACCTCTATCTGTGGTTGATACTTATTTGCTCGGGGTGTGATTCTATTATCTTCAGTTACAACACACAAACTCTGTTTGGTTGGTTTAAACTATTTCGTAACGGTGTAACAAAACTGTAGTTAAAAACACGAAATAACTGCTAATAGTTTCACACAGCAGCGCAGCAATTTGTTACCTTAGACTAAAGGCACACGGTGCGCTTAATTTACAGACTTTAAAAACGCTAAAAGGTTGCAAATTCTTCTCATGGACGTAAAAAAAGATGACCGACGTCAAGATTTAATCAAATCTTTGTCTTCGATTGCCAAGAAAAAAATCAATAGGTCTCAACAAGCACACTTCAATAATTTTACCGCGAATGCCATCCACTTCTATCCCGATGCGGACTACTTAAAGCGCCCCTCCGAGGACATCTTCTGGAATATTTGGGGTTTATACCTTTTTGCCGAGCAGCCTTTTATTGACGCTACGCTGCAGGTAGCAAAGGTTAGAGTGTTCAATCCGACTGTAAAAATAGATGGCTGGTCCAGTCAATACTCTACTATCTATGTCAATCAACGCGATATGCCATTTCTGGTTGATTCTTTGCGTATGGCGCTGAATCGTCGTGGATTGAATATTTTTACACTGCAAAGCAATCCAGTGTGGGTGGTGCGTGATGACACCGCTGCAGTAAAGGACATTTCTTCAGATTATGTTCAGGACGCAGAGAAAGAAGCCTTAATGACCATTGAAGTCGACTTGCTGTCTGATAGAGAGATGGTGGAACTGCAAAGAGAGCTCGTCCTCGTGCTCGATGATGTTGGTGTTGTTGTTGATGGTTATGCTGTGATGAGATTGCGGCTTGAGCAGCTCATTGAAGACTTAAAAAAAAATGCGCCCAAGGTGGAGCAGCTAGAAGAATCACTAGCTTTTTTGCAGTGGATTCATGACGGTTATTTTGTATTTACCGGCTGCGCTGAATTTGAGCTAAAAGTTAATAGTGATGAAGTATCTCTGCAGGAAGTAGCAAATAGTGCGTGCGGTGTACTGCAAAAGTACCGTGGTAACCTGCGACACGAAGCGGTGGATCAACTCAGTGATGGCGTCAAGGCTCTTTATGACGATGATCAGATATTAATCGCAACAAAATCCTCTAAACGCTCTCGAGTACATCGTGATGTCTACTCAGATTATGTTGTGGTCAAGCGCTTCGATAGTGACGGTAAGCCAATAGGCGAGATCAGATTTTTAGGTCTCTATACGACCCAGTTTTATTCCTATAGTCCAAGACGTATTCCGGTGCTCCGCGAGAAGGTCAATTGGGTTATGAAACATTCCGGATTGAATCCAAATAGCCATGATGGCAAGGCATTACAAACAATTCTGGACTCGCACCCCCGAGATGAACTTTTATTAGTGAGCAGGGAAGTTTTAGCTGAGACCGCGATTGGCATCTGGCAAATCTATGAGCGTCGAGTCGTTAGGGTATTTATCCATGCTGACCCTTTTGATAAGTTTGTTAGCTGTTTAATTTATCTTCCAAGAGAATCGTTCACCACAGATTTGAGAGAAAAATTACAAGAAAAAATAGGCATTGAACTCGACGCGGTTGAAAGTGAATTTACCACTCAGTTTATACCAGATTCTGTCTTAGTCAGACTTTACTTTGTGTTTAAGATTCAGAATAAAAATTACCTAACAGTTGATGCTGATTCATTGCAAGCCTTGGTNGAAAAGACTACCCGTGACTGGAGTGATGAATTTAGAGAACTCGCTCTNGTTGACTTTGGAAAGGCAGACGGTTCTGGGCTGGCGCGCCGTTTTCAGAATGCCTTTTCGGGAGCTTACCGAGAGATCTACGAGCCTGCNCAAGCCCTCAAGCACATTGCTCAATTTGATACTTTGGAGAATACCGACGAATTGGCGATTGATTTCCAGGGTGACAATACCAATGANAGCCAAAATCTCAATCTAATACTGTTCCATCGAGACTCTCCACTGGAGCTCTCAGATATGATCCCTATGCTTGAGAATCTTGGCTTCAGAGTAGTGATGGAACACCCCTATAAGATACAGGCGGACGCTGAAAATGCCGTTTGGATGCAAGACTTTTTACTGACGTTTTCTTTGAACGTCGATATCGATGTCTCAGCCATTCAGCAGAGTTTTAAAGATGCGTTACTTCAGGTTTGGCGAGGCGATGCAGAAAATGACAGCTTCAATCGTTTGGTCATTGGCGCTCGACTAGACTGGCGCTCTGTGGCAATGTTACGTCTCTATGCGCGTTATCTAAAACAGCTAAGTGTTCCCTACAGCCAAGATTTTATTGCCGATACTCTGTCCAAATACCTAGAGATTACGCGTAACTTAGTCGCTTTATTCAAAAGTTATTTTGATCCAGGCTATGCATCAGAAGGGCATTCAGAAAGAGCCCAGGGGTTGGTATCAAAGATATTGAGTGGCTTAGATTCAATCAGTAACATTAATGAAGATAATGTTATTCGAGGCTATCTTGAGTTAGTTCAGGCGACCCTGCGAACCAACTTTTTTCAAACAGTTGAAGACGGTACATTTAAGTCTTACATTTCCGTTAAGTTGGCCTCTCATCAAATCAGTTTGGCACCTAAACCACGTCCAGCTTACGAGATTTTCGTCTACTCTCCCCGAGTTGAGGGTGTTCATTTACGTGGTGGCAAAGTTGCCAGAGGCGGTTTGCGCTGGTCGGATCGTGTTGAGGACTATAGGACAGAAGTACTAGGGCTAGTCAAAGCTCAGCAGGTTAAAAATGCTGTCATTGTGCCTACTGGTGCCAAAGGTGGCTTTGTGGCCAAGCAGGCTAACCCTGCGGCGGGGCGCGAGGCTTTTGTTCAAGAAGGTATCGCTAGCTATATGCTTTACGTACAGGCGCTTTTAGATATCAGTGATAATATCGTAGATGATAAATTATTACCGCCACAGGAGGTTCTGCGCCGTGATGGGGACGATCCTTATCTGGTGGTAGCCGCCGACAAAGGCACGGCAACATTTTCTGATATCGCCAATGAA
>JGI24540J26637_10000588_pt1 | contig 15434 bp, 5 predicted proteins | sample NorSeaMetagenome_FD_26637 | JGI IMG/M metagenome (IMG submission 26637)
CCTCTGTCGTTGTTATAGCCCTCACCTCTTCGTCGACCTCCCCGCCGTCATTTTCGGGTCCCCCTCCCTCAACATCCCTTTCGGCGTTATCGGCGAAGGTTTCGAGCTGGGACATGTTGAGAGACTGTTGGGATTGCTGGGAAAAGGAGTAGGCCTCTGAGGGATCCTCTGAGGGATCTTCTGCTGCTACCTGGGATAGGACACCTGCTTCTAGATGCTCTGTTGTGATAAGTTGAAGGTGATGTTGAAGGGTGATGTTGTTAGATATTTATAAAGTTTGGATAACATTTTTAAAGGACACTGTTCTGAAAAGGCTTGCCACCGATGCTGGTTATTAGAATAATATATAATATATATACATTATATATTATATATTATATATACATTATATATTATTGATATGTTAAATATATGTTAATAATATTACTATATCTCTATACGATCAATAGGCTTAAATAATATCCCCCAAAGACATCATCCTTCGAACGACCTCCCACCAATCCAATTATCTTACCATCATCAAGAACCTCATCACTACCACTACCAGTGTCATTTGGCATCATTATTGTGGACATCATCACTGCTTAATATTCGTTAATGAGAGATTATACACTTTTAATAGACACTTTTTATTTGACCCTCACTCCTCCCCCATCCTCCCCTCCAGTTCACAACTCCCCTCGGTGGGAGAGCTTGAAAAAGTTAAAGATTATGACACGTAAACGATCGATAGACCACCCACCATACCCTCTTGCCCTTCTACACCCCTTCCCGCCCCCCTTCTCCTCCATCGTCGCGATCCTTCGCCCGAATATAAGCTTTTAAAACTCAAATGATGTTTTTGTGTTTTGACATTTTGTTTTGTTATTTCATTGTCTTTCTTCTTCATTTCATTGTTTCTATAATCACATTTCTGCGTTCTTCGCTCCTCCGCCCCTTACGCGCTTCCCGCTTCTCCCCCCACCCTTACACGCTCGTGCTCAACAACAACGCAACTCCCCTCTTGATCCAGAACTCACTAGTCTTAGTCCCGCACTTCAAGTCCACCGTTATGACGTAACTCGGCCTCTCCCTGCTCCCTGTCCTGATGGGGTACATATAAACGGGGCAGTTGTACGAGTTCTTGTTGCTCTTCTTCTTCCCGTCGCTAGGCTTGAAGTGAATTATAGGCATGGAACTAGTCAACTCCATAGGAAGGGGCTCGCTCAAGCACGCCCCCCCCCCGTCCCACCTCGCCCCCTCCAGGAACATACCCGTAATGTACGCCCCCTCCTTAGCCCCCGTCTGGAAGTCCTCCGCCGTCTGTGTAATGATTGGGAACTCCCAGCTCAGTGTGTCAATAGCGATCCCGTTCTTCCTCGCCGTCGTCTGAAGCAGCGCGGTAAGGAACCCTGTGGGGTACGTGAACCCGGCTAGCCAGAACACCTTCGGAAGCTCCTTTTCTATCCAGTCTGTCATCTGCTTTATCCTTAGAACCAGGTCCCTCATCCAGCTCGCCAGACCCTTCGTGGAGGGGTACGCGACGTGCCAGCTGCTGGGTACGCTGAACTCCAGCAGGCTGTTCATGGTAGCCTCCAGCGCCGGGGTGACGACAACCAGCCCTAGGGTAGCCTTCTCAACGTCCACTATGGCCTTGGCCAGCCTTCCCAGCAGAACGTTGTACCTTTCGACCTCCTGGAAGAGGACCGTCTTCAGGGCGTCTGGGTCCCCCCTTGCGGACATCTTGTTCTTGACCTCCCGAAGGTTGAACATCTTGGGGACTGCTCCCTTCATTCCGTTCACCTGTTTACCAAGCTTCTGCATGGGAGTCTCCGCCCCCTCAACGATCGCCTTCGGCGCGAGGCTGATGATCGTCCCCAAAAGGTCGGCCGTGTCCTCGATCTGGCTGCTGATATCAGCGTTTGGGTGCTGTCCGAAAGCAGCCGGGTGGTCGCTGCTGGGTAGGGTCTTGACGTAGTCCTTGTAGCTCTTCAGGTCCCCATCCGCGGGTACGTAGTAGTCGGGGAGCTCGCTCAGAGGGTAGTTCTCCATGCTTATCGTGTCCTCGCATATGAACTGGTGCATGTAGGTGTTCACCAGCCTCCTGTCCCAGTCGTCCGTTACCCTACCTCCATAGTTGGCGTCGCTTATCAGGTACCTCATGGCGTCGAACGGGGTCACCTCGGGGTACTCATCAAGGAAGACGATTATCAGGTCGTGGCAAATCAGGTAGTCGCTCTCGTTGAACTCGTAGGGGATGTTGAAGCCCAAGGCCTTGAACTTCCTCCTCTCCAGGAGGCTCGCGTGGAACCACGAGAGGGCGAAGAGGAGCTTCTTGTACTTCTTGTCCTGCTTGCACTCGTGGAACTTCTCGTCGCTGATTAAGTTGTAGAGCTTGAGGAGGTTGCTCCTGAGTCCCCTCGGGGGCTCGGTGGTCATCTTGACTCCCCTCTGAAGGAGAGTGATGGGGAACTGAGGATTGGGAGAACTACTAAGCCACAGCCTGAAGTTAGGGTGAATTTTCCCGTTGGTGCCCTCGTCGCAGTAGGCCTCGACGGCCTTCTCCAGCTGAGGCATCCAGCTGAGCATGAGGTGACAGTTGGCAAGAAGCGTCCACGTTCCCATCTTGAGACCCTCCTTCATGGTCCTCATTGCCACAGGCGCCTGGCCCTGACCCAAAGCGACCTGCTCCACCTTAGTTCCCTTCTGGTCCGCGAGCTGCTGCACGCTCGCCGTGGGGTCCACTCCAGGACTGAGCACGAAAATGAGAGGGGTCTTGTTCGTACTGCTCTTGAAAATCTCTCCCAAGTCGAAGGGAGGGGGATCGGCGTAGTCGGCGCCCATGTTGTTCCCGACGAAGATACTGGCCGCGAATAGGACCCTGTCGGACCTAAGGCTCCTGAGCACGCACATCTGCTGGAGCTCAGTCAACTTGTTGTCCCAGTCACCGGGTAGCTGCTCCTTCTCGGGGGCGGCGCTCATGTACCAGGCCTTCCACTCCCTCTGGCTCTGGTCGATGCTGCTCACCAAACCATTGAAAGGTCCAAGCTTCTCCAGCTCGGTCAAGTTGTCCCAGTTGGCCTCGTCGATCCAGTTGGTGGGGTTCGCCTTCTGGTCGCCCCTGTCGACAACGACGCCACCAAAGCAGAAGAAGTCGAACTCACTGCGGGGGATCTTGCTGTCCCTCTGCATGATCTTGATGCAGAGCTGCAAGCTGAACAAGAGCTTGTGCCTCTCGAAAAGGCCGACGCACGTGGTCTTATAGACTTGCAGGGTGTGGTGAGAGTTGATTTGTTCGACCCTCTCCTTCACACTCTGCGACTGTTCGTCCTTGCTGTCCTCGATACTCTTGTTGAAGAGCTCGACATAGGCGTCTAGACTGAACTGGTACATAGGGTCCACCCTCGCCATGTCGTTAAGGACAAAGTAGGCGATACTACTCCTGATGGCAGCGGGCCTGTAACCCTCACGAGCGGAGTCGATCTTGATCTCGGTCTCCTCGGCGACCTTGAGCTGCGTCGTAACCTCCCTTGAGGTCTCCTTGGAAATCTCAAGAGTGTCAATGAGCACAATGTCGTCAAGAAGACTTCCCGTACTCTCGCTAAGAAGCCTCAGGATTTCGTCCTCGAGCTCAACGAGCTTTCTCTTGCCCTGAGCAACCCTGAGAGTAAGCTCGCTCTTCTGCTCCTCGAGCGTAGGCTCCTCCTGCTGCACGACAACTCCAAGAAGCTGGGCCTCGAGTCCTTGCTCCTTCACCGCGAAGTTCACAACCGTGGTTTTCGTAGAGACCTCGGGGGTGTAGTGGGGGTTGCCCATCTTCGTGGTGATGTAAAGCTTGAAGTCTTCGCTGTAGTCGAGCTCCTTGTCTCCCAACTTGATGATGGACCTGTTCCCGACCTTCTTAATGGCCTTACTGAGGACAGGCTCTAAACTGGGGTCAAGTTCCTCGAGGACGTCCTGGAGGAGAATGGGCGCCCCATACGTAATGGCGTTCTCGACGTCCCTCAAGAAGTCCTTCATTTTCAAGTCGATAATCTTGAGGTCCTTGCCGTACATTGATCTGACCCACTTGTTGGCCTGACCCTGAGGATCGATCATCAAGGGCCACCTGCTGCACCTAGTCACGATGACTCCGTTCTCAGTACTGAATTGGTCCTTGGGAAGACCCTGAATGTTCCAGTCACGGACGTCAGTGGGCTTGGCAAGGAAGGTGTCGAACTTGAAGTTATCGCTGGCAGGCAGCGAGCTACTCTTAACCCCATTGACCCACTCGCCCACCAGCTGAGTCCTGTACACGGTGTCGAAAGGTCCGGCATAACTAAGGAAGCCGGAGGCAATAAGACTGTCTCCGACAAGGTCCTGGATGCTCTTCTCAAAGCCACCAACACTTTGGGACCACCTCGTGTACTCTCCGCTCAGGCCATTGATGAGCTTCTCAGCCTTTTCGAGGTTGTTCTTGAGGAGCGCGGCCTCGTCACTGAGGGCCTTCTCCTCGGCCTTGCTCTTGTCAAAGTTGGCATTAAGGTCGGCCACCTTGGCCTCGACGATCGCAAGAGCGTCCTTCGCCTTCTTCAAGTCGGCTTGTTTGACGGCAAGCGTCTTCTGGGCCCCCTTAAGCTTGGCCCTCTTGGGAGCAACCTCCTTGGCAACGTTGGCGTACAAGAAAATCGCGTGACACCAAACGCATAAGGCGCCGGCGGCAATACTGACGGACTTGATGGCCTCAGGGGCGAAGTCAGGCCTGTTGATGTACTTCCTGGCCTTGGAGATGATACTGTCCTTGATGTTGTTCTTGTCAAAGCCCTTGATCTGGGCAAGGAAATCAGAGGCGCCAATGGCCTTCTTCGCACTGGCCCAGTCCGTGGACTTGCCCATGAAGATCATCACGCACTCCAAAGTTGTCGCGACAGGCTTGGGAGGACTAGCGTAAGCTTTGATCTCACTGATACTTCCCTTGTCGAGCTTGTCGACCTCCTCCATGGCCTTCTCCAGGGCGGGCATGGCAACGGCCAAATCAGCCTCGGCGTCAGCAGCAATCGCCATGCATTCCTTCTCCTCCTTCCCAATCCTCTCACTGTCGGCCTCGACAGACTTCTTCTGTTCGTCGGCGGTACGCTTCTCGCCAACAATCACAACAAGAAGCTTCTCGCACTCCTGCTGGCTCTTGTCGACAATCACCTGCTTTTCCTTCAGCTCGACCTGCATTATGGAAACCTGCTCCTTACCCTCGTCGAGCTTCAAGAGACCGTTGCTCAACTTGCTCCTCTGGTCTCCGAGCTCTGCCCTCTTCTCGGCCAGCAAACCAAGGTAACCCTTGACAAGCTCAAGGTAGTTGGTAGGGGTGACATAGTTGTACCTCTTCAGCTCTTCGATCATCTTGTCGGACGCGTTGATGACCGAAAGGTGGGTGAGGGCGAACACCTTGGCGATATCGTCCCTGTGCTTCTCTTCCTCAAGCTGGATCTCAGCAAGGAACTTCTTGGCGACCTCCTGGAGGGCATCCTCAGGCCACGTGTGGAACCAATCGATCGTAGTGCAGTTCACAAGTCCGGGATACATCCTGCACCTGGTCCTGAACCCTGCCCCGATGGGTGACATTGCCAGAATGACGTGAAGGTTGCTCCTAACTCTGCGGATGAAGAACTTCCACATGTTGTCGGGTGTCTCATCGACGCCGGCCTGGACGCAGCCCTTCCTGACGCCATCGTAGATCGCTCCCAACTCCTCCTTCGGGAACAGGTTGGGGACCTCGCCGCTCGAGAGGATGTTGTTGACGTCCTCGAGGAAACTCTCCTCCTTGATCTGGGTGTCGTTGAAAAGGAATGTGGTAGGCTTGTTGTCGCAGCCGGCCCTCATGTATAGGCGCTTGAGGTCCTCCCTGAATTCGACGCTCCTGTACTGCTTCGTGATCTCAATGGTAAAGGTGTCGACATCAGCACAGAAACTTGCAAGCCTCGTGAGACTCTGCCTTCCACTTCCTCCGACGCCAACGAGCATCATGTTACCGCGGCTCTGCTTCAAGATACGGTGGATTCTGCAAATATGCTCAATGGCGTCATCGAAGAGGACGAGGTCCATGGCGAGGAGCTTGGGCTCCATGTTGTAGTCCTCTAGCTTCTCCTCCAAAAAGCTTTTGAGCTTGGGCATGCTTGTCACCTCCTCATAAGGCAAAATATTTTCGTCTCCTGACTCTTTAATGAAGCTGCAGAAGATGGGGCCGGACTCCTGGTCGATAGACTCGTCCATTAGGGAGTCCCAGCTGATGTCGAAAACATCCTTCATGGTCTTGGTTAGAATTTGTACGAACTTCTCCTCGTCCTTCAAGGAATCCTTCAAGAACCTGTCGCTCATCGCCCTCATGCATTCGTGCGCCCAAAGTTTCGTCATGCTGTCCTTACTGTCAATGTAAGACCTGTCAGTTTGGATGATTCCCTGAACAACCTTAGCGACATCGCGCATGTTGAAGAGGTAGTGAGATTTGGCAGGAGTGGGAAGGAAGGTATCAACGACTTCCTTGTATACGCCCAAGGTGGCCCTGGCGATGAAGGATCCCATGGGCTTGATCTCGTTCTCAAACTCACTGAGCTTGGGAGCGAGGATGCTCTCAAAGATCCTGATCACCTGGCTGTCATTCGGCTCAGTGCAGTACAGGAGGCTGAACCTAGACTGGGTCCTGTATGAGATGACCTCCCTGCCTCCGGTGGGAGGGGCCATGGCCGCAACGAGCTGCGAGTCGAGGACAAACCTCCACATGCACTTCTCCCTGTCATACCATCCCCCGTAGTCCATCCAGAGACGGAGAAGCTCGAGGGGAGGCTGGAAAGGACTCTCGCCGCTTGTCTTCTTTGGCATGTTGAGGTCGTCAATGAAAATAACAGCCTGCTTACCTCCGGCAGGGCCGACCTTGTCCTTGCTCCTCTTCTCCATCATGGACTCGACAATAGCCTGAGTCGTGCCGCTGTCAGTAGCCGACGAGAAGTTAATAACGAGCGAGGAGTGGGTCTCGGGAAGGCCCTGGAGCATCGCCTGGCAGAGAATGGTCTTTCCAGTTCCTGTGTTTCCGCTAACGAGGACCCTCTTCTTGTTGTTGACAAGAGAAGTCAATATGTACGAGTTCCTGATCGTGTCAATGGTTGGCACAATGAGCTGACTGAACTCGGCACCCTTCCTTGGCCTCCAGTTCGTCAACTTGCCCTCCCAGAGCTCAAAGTCTTGCTTCTTGGGGTCAACGTAGTAGTCGTAGACGGACTGCATTGGAGGAAACTGGGCCTCGATTTCGCGCAGGCACTGGTCGAGGAGAGTCCTGGAGTTGCCGTCAACGGCAGCCATAACAGTCCAAATCATGGAGAAAACGAACCACTTCTCGCAAACCTGCTGGTGCTTGGCAGGCTGCTCGCCTTCAACCTTCTCGACGCCATTCGCTGGAACGGCAAGAGTGTCGTAAAGATCGATAAGGGACTTCACGGCATTGAAGTCGTTGATAGGAACGGGTTCCTTGCAGTTGTGATCCTTGAAATCAAGGATTTTTTCGACATACTTGCTGAAGAGATCCTTGTGGAAGTTTAGGTCTTCGATGCTTCCGGCGAACTTTCTAGTTAGCCAGCTCTCCATGTAAGGCTTCCAACCCATGGAGGCCGAATCGATGTAAATCATACCAGCACGAGAGACGGTGGCAGGGGAGGCGACAGCAAGGTCCTCGACCTCGAACAAGAGCGCCATACTGTTAGTGAGGGGGATACGATCTCCGTTAATAAGAGTGAGGATCTTGTTGTCGTCCATGACAGAATTCATGGACTCGATCCACATGGCATCAATAGGTCCGTCAAAGAGGATCCACTTCTCATCAGGCTTGTCGTCCTCGGCGCACTTTTTGAAGATGGTCGAGAGGATTCCGTCGGCCCACTCGAAAGTCTGGAGGTCGTAAGCTCCATACAGCTCGGAGAGAGTGATAGACTTGGAGTTGATCACGTGCACATTGACGGGGTAAAAACCTTCCTCCTTGTCCTCCTTGCACAAGGTAGTCTTGGCACTTGTGAGAGTCTTCCAGACGGTGGACTTTCCACTCATGGTTCCGCCAACAAGCATGTTGCAGTGACGAGTGAGCTGAGAATCGTAGAGCTGGATAATCTTTCCAAGAAGGAAGGGGTGCTTCTGCAAGCCTTTCCTCTCGAGATCGCGCTCAAGACCCCTCTGAAGACTGCCGTACTCGGAAGTTGGAAGCTCCAATCCGGGGAAGAGGTCGCCGAGCAGGAGGCGGAAAAGCTTGAGATCGTCCTCAATGAACTTAGGAAGGTTCATGTCACGAAGGGCCCTCATGAGAATCGACTCCTCGTTGACGCTGGCATCGGCGCGCTTGAGCGATCCGGCCATGTTAAGCACGGCCTTGAGGTTACGAAGACCGTAATCGTAGTGGTCCTGTTTGGAGAGCTGCTGCTGCATGAGGTTGTAAAGGGTAATGGTCTTCTTGGCCAGAGCCCTGGCCTCGGTGAAACCCTCGGCGGCGAGCATGACCTCGGCAATAAGGTTGAGGTCAGGCGCCATCATCGCAACAGGGCGCATAAGCGCCTTAAGGTTGTCGGGCAAGGCGGTACGTCCAGCGTAACCGGGGTTCATGGTAATGAAGATTCCAGCCTCCATGGAGCAGGGAATGATCTGCCCCATGAAGCTAAAGGGACTCTGGTGAGCACGCTGCGCATTAACGATGCTCAAGACCTGCATAGCAACTACCGAGATGACCTCAATCTTGATACGGTTGAACTCATCGAAGCAGCCCCAACTTCCTGACTGGCAAAGGCCGGAAAAGATTCGTCCGACGGACTTGTAGTCCATGCCATCGGAGCAGTTGATAACAACCACGTACTTGGCGAGGTTCTTGCCGAGATCCTTGACGGTCTCCGTCTTTCCGGTACCCGCAGGTCCCAGGGGGTTTCCCCCACGGTGCAAGAACATGGCAGTCAAAAGAGTAAGCACGCAACGATCAGTCAAGGGCGTGACCACGAGCCTACCGTTGTTGCCCTGATACTCGTACGAGTATGAAAGCGTACAGTTGGTCTGCTTGACGATGCAGGTACCGAATGGCCCCTCGTCCTTGTTGAAGATGAAACGAAGCTGGGAGAGCCACTCGAAATCCTGCACGTTGGAGCAGTTGGCCTTGATCATTCGCTCCATCACGTCACGGTTGTGAATCTCCATTGTGATGAGGGCGACCGTCTTCTTGCGGTCAATCTTTCCTAGCTTGGTGTCGCGAACGAGGTCGGTGAGCCTGTTGAGGTAGCCGATCTGCTTCTTCTTGAGAGACTTCATGGCGTTCTTGTTTCCACTCGAGATGGAGTTGAGGGCCTTGGAGCAGTCCGCGGTCCACCCGATAGCTCCGGTGGTGATGAGCAATCCNCCCTGCCACTGCTTCACCCAGTTCTCCTTCTTCTTGCCCTTGTAACCCTGGATCGTGAGGCTGAGGAGCCTCTGGAGTCCGAGTTTCATGGCCTTCTCGACCTCGACCAACCACAACTCGACGGCGTCCTTGAGCTCAACGAAGTCGAAGAACTTATCGGCAGCACTTGGGTCGGGGCGCTGGAAGGTCATGGTCTCGCCATCTGGCGAGTTTCCTCCCTTAGCGTGGCAGATTCCGTCCTCGCCGTAAGGGTGTGCCAGAATCAGGGTCTTGATACCCTCAAAGCACTTCTTGACGTGCTTCTGGACCTCCTTGGGGTTCTTGGACTGTCCGAGGATCTCGAGAAGATCGTCGTCCGAGACAAAGTAAAAGCGCGGGAAGGCCATCCTCTTGGTCTCGAGATACTGGTCGAGCGACTTCTGGATCTTCTCGAGCTTGTTGTCGAACTCGGTGACCTCGTTGAGCATACCAGGGTAGCTGCAGGCCTCCTGGGCGTTGGGCCCTGTATTTTTCTTATCATCAGAAGTGTGCTTCGTGTTGGTATAAACCCTAGCCATGACCTCCTTGAACCCGTTGTTCACGATGACAAAGAGAGAGTGCTCCTCGGGAAGCTGCTTGGAGATATCTCCGGCAGCCATGAAGATACTCTCGAGGTACATCCACTTTCTCTGGACGGTGAGGATCATCTCAACAATCTCGGAGATTGCGGAAAGTATCTTGTCGAGCGCATCGATGCTCTCCTTGAAGGAATTGTAATACTTGGAGGACTTCTGGGTGGAGAGCTCCACGGCGTCGTCCTCGAGGAACTGGAAGAGGTCGTCGGTGGAGACGATCTTGTAAGTGTCCTTATACTCGTCCATGCAGATGGGAACGTCCTTCCACCTGGCCTGAATCTCCGCGATCTTCCTCTCCATGGTCAACTCCTTGTTGGCATTGGCCGACATTTCTCCAATGAAATCAGCGTAGTTGTGAAGTCCAAGGGAGAAAATCTTGTCGAGGGTGAAATCTGCGGAGTCCTGGTCGAATTCCTTGTTGATCTCCTTCTTGAGGGAAGCCCAGTGACGGGGGCGGAGGGCCTCCGATCGAAGGTCCTGGATGAGAGGGAGGGTCTGCTTGAACTGGTCAACCTTGTTGCGCATTGCGGCCCAGATGCCCCAGGATGCAATCTCCCTGCGAAGCTTCCCGATGGTCTTGGTGTAGTTACCTGCAACAAGTTCCATGTCCTCGACATCAATGGAACGGAAAACTCCACCACGCCACTTGTCCCAGAGAGCGTCCCAGTCAGACTGAAGAGTCCAAATCTGTTCCATGAATTTGAGGTCACGCTCGGTGTCCTTCATTTCCTTGTGCTCGATCATGTCGATGCCGAAGATATCGAGACCGGGCTTCAAGGCCGCCTGCATCTGCCTGGCGTTGGCGCCCTTCTTCTTGTATTCCTCGATGAGAGCAAAGGCCTGGTCCTTGGTGAGCTCGGCCTTGTAGGGCAGAGCTACAACGACCTGCTTCCTGAGCTCGATAACGTGGTCGGAATAGGACTCGACGGAGGTCTCGAGGTCGCGCTTCATGTTAACCTTGGACTTGTCGAGCATCTTCTCGACATCACCGAGCATCTCGTTAAATGCCTGCCATTCAATGAGAAGGTTTTCACGCATAAGGTGCTCCTCGTCGGTAATTTGGACCTCGAACTTGGACAACGTATTGTACATGTCGTTGAGGGGGGCAAATTTCTTCTCGATCTCTGGGAGGTCCGTCTTGAGATCGCGCAAGAGGGTGATGGAATCCGAGAGCGCGTCAAGGTTAAGAGGAGGAGTGGTAAGCTTCTTGGTGTTCGACTCGAAAAGAGAGTGGAGGTCCCTGAGCTGCTGGAAGGCGTTCTGGTTGAGAAGGCCGGTGAGCTTGTTCTGCCAGACGGTGCAGTGGTTGACGAGAGAAGTCTTGAGGAGGGTGCAGTCAATCTTGATAAAGTTGATAGTGTGGGAAATATCCTCCCCTTGGATCTCCATCTGCTGCTCCTTGTGGCGAGTGACGTCGTTGTCGTAAGACTTGAGAGGGCGGTTGGCCTTGGCGTAGCGCCTGATGAAGGACTCCTTGTCCATCTCCCAGAGGGGCTTGTACTTGTCCCAGTAGGACAGGTACTTCTGGAGTTCAGTCGCGGAGGCGCTCATGCCGTTCATGATGGAAACAACAATCTTGAGCGTGTCCTCATCCTGAGAGATGATGGTGTAGAAGGACTCCTGGTCGTCCTTCTTGTCCTCGGAATCTCCATCGGTGAGGACGGCATCCTTGAGGCGAGGCACGACAGCGAGGCAAGATATGAGCTCCTTGGCGACAATATTGACAACGTGGGTGAGGTTGATCATGGTTGGGCGGTAATCGACGCGGTTGTTCTCGAGGACAATGTTGACGCGGAAGAGAGTCTGGGGCTCAGTCTTGGCATCGCCGTTGATGGCCTTGGAGAGCTCCTGGAGTGACTTCTTGACGGTGGTCCTCAGGGCAAGCTCAACCGCCGCGTCAGTGGCGACGCAGAAGGAGCGCCACTCGCGGCGAACCTCGCCAGATCCGTCCTTGAAGTTGACGTACATCTCCTTCATGGTCTGCTTGGTTTCCTTGTGGGCGCGCTCGAGGATGAGCTTGACGCGGACCCTGTACTCGTTCTGCTTGGACTCGAATACGCCCTCGTCGTAGACCATGTTCTTGTCGATCTTGACGAGGAGCATGGAAGAGATCTGCTTGCAGTTCCTAGATATAACGTCCTTTCCAGCGTGGAAACGCTTGACGATGTCGTGGGTCTCCGACGACTGCGAGCAGCAGTCGCGAACGTAGTACTCTGTGACCCCTCGCGACGCCCAGGTAAGCTGCTTGAGGCCCTGGTTGATGCGCTTGTCAAGGCGACGGATGTGATCGGTGAAGAGGCGGCGCTCCTCGGTGGAAAGGTCGGAAAGGATGTCGTTGTAGGCGCGAACGACGAGCATGACGTGCTCGCGCATAATGCGGAGCTAAGGGGCGAGCGAAGCGAGTGCAAGTAGGGTTGACAATTCGTGGGTTAGTAGTGGTAGTTAAAAGGCTGTGAAGTATACGTCGTTTCGGTTCGCTCCCCTCTCACCTTCTCGCGCTGGTTGCAAATGTCGTGTGCCACGTACGGTATGGTGAACTCCCCGTGGAACTTCTCCCAGTAGTGTACCTCCGTGAAGAGTGCCAAAAGCTGCTGGTCGAAGTTGCAGACCAGGTGACCGAGGGGGACATCGTAGGCGTTGGACTCGGCGACGGAAGTTATTTTCTTGATAAGAGGCTGCTCGAGGCGCTTCTGGAGCTCGGTGGAGTCGATCTCCTCCAGGGTTTCAACCCAGTTCTGGTAATGCTGTGACTTGAAGTCGTTAAGCACGCCCATGAGCTTGTTGAATACCTCCTCGGCCTCCACGGCCTCGCGTGTTGCGACGAGGTACTTGGCGCCTTGGAGCATCGCCCATGCCTCCTGAACCATGGTGGAGAGGGAGCGAGCCCAGAGGGCCGTTCCTGCGAACTGAGGCTCGTTGGGGCGGAGGGGGGGGGACTTGCGCTGCTCGTCGAACTCGGATCGGATCGACTGGCACTGCTTGATGAAAAGGGAGTAAATGTCCGCCGTCTTCTTCTCCACGCACCGCTTGATGCTAAGCCTCTTGGCGAGGGAGTAGAATATCTCAAGCAGGATGACGCCGGCCGAGACCTGGGTGACGCCGTCGAACGCAGTCGTGATAACATTGGCGTACATGACCTCTAGGTCCTTGACCCCGTTCTTAAAGAAGTTATAATCGTCGTGCCAGCGGGATGTCTTGACGTCGAGGATCTCGTAGTCAAGCTTTCGGAGGCGCTCGATCTGGGTCTCGAAGGAGGCCTCGATGTCGAGGAGGGCCTTGGTGATCTCTGCCCCCTTGGTCCCTCCGAATTCTGGGAGGGGCCCAGACTTTCCCTTGGTTGAGGAGGACTTGCGGGCAAACTGAATCTGTCCCTCGCAGACCTCGAGGAGGTCGCGGCAGCGCTGTGCGAAGGCGTCGATCTGGGCGAATATGGATGCCTCGTCGAATTTCCATTTTTGCGTCCCCTTGTCCTTGCTCATGTTGATGGCCTTTGCGGTCCTCCTGTAAATCTGTTTCCAAGCTACGCCACACTTGATGGTCTCGTCCAGGGACACCATGGAAGCCTCGACGTCGCCCTTGAATATCTCGTCCAGTGATATCTGGTCGCAGCAGCGGCGGATGATCTGGTTGGAGATCTTCCTTAGCAGCCCTGTGAGGCGGTCTTCGGTGTTGTAGAACTTGGAAAGGGTAGATATCATACGGATGCAGTGGAGGAGGGAGGGGAGGATCGAGGGGATCTGTTTAGGAGAGGCTGCGGCGAGCTTCTGGCAGGGTTCGGTTATGAGCTCTAGGAACTTTAGGTTGTTCTAAGAGAAGCGAAGGACGGGTGGAGCGAAGTGACGAGCAGAGGTGTTAATGGTTTGAGCGAAGCGAGTCAAAACCGGAGACCCTAAATTACCAGTCGTCGCTTCGCTCCTCCTGCAGCTCCTCCTGTCCCTCACCTCAGCCTCGGTCGATCCCTCCTTAATCCTCTTACTAAGAGTCTCAAATGGTCCCAAGTACGAGCTCTTGGCAGCCTCCAGAACAGCGACGACCCTCTTAACGTCGTCCCTGTGCAGCTGCTCGCTGATACCGCTAAGGTCGACAGTCCTAGACCTCCAGAAATCAATCTCCTCGAGAGGACCTGATATCTCAGCGTTGTAGGCGTTGTCGTGGTTGTTCACCACCTCCTTGATCTGACGGGTCCAGTGGATAACGATGGAATCCAACTGCTGGACGAGGTCCTTGTCCTTGGAGGCTGAGGGAATGTCGGATATCTCCTCCTCCGGTAGGTAAAGGACGGTCTTGCCCTCTGTGGAGTTTGCTGCCTCTGTGAGGCTAGCCATGAATCTGTGGTAGTGGCCTGTGAAATCCTTCTTTATCGACTCGGGCCATGCGGTGGAGCTGAATATCTGAGACGAGAAGACCCCGTTCATTAGGCGGAGGAGGGAGTGGACGGAGGAACCTGAGAGGGTACCGAATTCCACCATTTCTCCAATGTTGGAGGATGTTATTGAGGAGGATTCAGGACGTATGAAGTAGCATATTTCCTACGATGGGTGGGAGAAAGAGGGAAGATAAGGGTAGATAGTAAGGGTTAGCGCGAGAATGATAATAATTGGCCATAATATAAAGCCATCCCATGGTACAACCGATTTGAGTAGGGTTAGATGATGACTTACTTTTGCTGTTGATAGTGGTAACTGTTCAAAATTAGATGTAGCTATGAGGATTGAAGTATTATCTTCATTCATTAAAGCTATAAGACGTCTTGTGTTGGGATTAGAGATAAAATCAATACAACATTCATCCTCTATCGAACCCCATTGTTTTACATTATATCCATTTAATAGAATACGTGATTGTATCCAGAGTATACATTGATCATATATTGATTGTGGTGATGTAGTAGTGGGAGTACTACTATCTACTTTGTCTGTAGACATTATTTAGAGCAACAGAGGCTGTTTTGATAATTAGGGGAAAAATGCAAAAAATGCAAAAAAGAGGTTTTGGCCAAAGTTGGGAACCCTCTCCCTCCTCCTTCAGGACACAATCCTTATATTAAGGCCTTGTTTTGATTGAATAAAAAGATAATAATGGGACAATCGTCATCAACACGCGGTAAATCCAAGTCAATGGGTCCCTCCATCGAGGCCCTTTGCCGTGACTGCACCCAGCAGCACATGGCTGAATTGCTTGAAACATTGAAACGCATTAATAGCACCAAAACACTAGACAGTGCTGTACATAAGGCCATAGGTGAGGAGGGGAAGGGGGTGAAATGGGGGTTACACGACATTACAATAACAATCAGCAATAAGGGGGGTAAATGGGTTACATTTTTATGATATTCCCGAGCAGTTGTCGTCAGAAGCCCATGAGGAATAATGACAATTATGACCTCTAAGGGTATAAAACGTCTAACACTGCCCTCCCTCTCATCTCCCCCCCACTCCTCCCTTGTTCCG
>JGI24540J26637_10000590_pt1 | contig 15401 bp, 12 predicted proteins | sample NorSeaMetagenome_FD_26637 | JGI IMG/M metagenome (IMG submission 26637)
CCTCCCCCCCGGGTCCCCATCCCAAACCGCAACCATAACAGTAGTCCTCCTCCCCCCCCCGCACTCCATCCCTGGAAGAACCCCATGCAGCGCCTTCCCATTAAACAAACACGCCCTGTTAATCCTCGGGTAACAAACGTACGCCCTCGTAGCCAATTTCCTAGATTTGGTAGTCTGCTCGAAAACCGCAGTCCCCCCTCCCTTATCGGTCAGGTAAAACACAGCCGACCAAAGCGGGTTCTTCATTCCGTCGTCCCCCTCCTTAGCGGTGTCGAAGTGAAGTTGGTGTGGAGAGTTGACAGCCCTAGTGTGAGCCCAGAATTCTACGTGTGTTGCAGAGTCGCAGGCGCTGGGAGAATGGGAGAGGAGGGTACGGAGCAGGGTCGTGAAGTGGTCGACGTTTTGTTTAGGGGTTATTGGGAGGGGGAGGGGGGTCGTGTAGCTGAAGTATGGGGTTGGGGGTCCGGTTGGGGAACTGTTGTAGGAGTGGGAGGTGAAGTAGTTACCAGGAGTACTGAAGGCTGGAGCTAAGTAACAGCGACAGCAGCATACCACCCACTACTATAACCAACAACCCTTCCCGCACTCGCTTCGCTCCTTGCCCTCATCGCAACCCTTTTCGCAATTTTCTTCGCTCGTCGCTCTCACCTGTGCGCCCTTGCCTCCGCTTCCATCATGTGGTACTTTGTGCACTCCCTGATCATGTCCCTTTCCCCCGCTAGCTTGTAAAGCCTCTCCCTCGTGCTCTCTGCGTCGCTGCCCCTGCTCTTGCTTCCCTTCTTTGTCACCTTCGGCTGGAAGGGGTGCTCCTCCGCCCTCTTCTTGGCGATCTCTTTCTGCCTATCCTTGCTCATTTCCTCCCTGACCTTCTCCTTGTCCTCCCCGTACTTGACAAGCCTCTCGTGCACGTTGCTGGGAGCCTGGAAGTTGCGACCCTTAGACGTGATCTGGGGTTGGAACGTGTTCTCGCTCTCCACCGCGTCCAGAGACTCTTTCGCCGGCCGCGAAAGGTTTCGCTGAGGGGGCTGGGGAGGATAAGGCACCTCCCTTTCGACAACCCTGTTGCCATGTTTCCCCTGACCCACCCTCTGACCATCATCAACAGCACCCACGACCCTTGAAGATGCCCTGTCACCTCCGAGCTTGGGTTTTTTTCCCTCTCCCCCGCCGAAGTTTACCGTCCAAGCTACATTCTTCTGGTCATTATTGTTAATATCGGAGGCGTAGTATATATTGTCATCCACATCCACACCGTCGATACTATCGTCTGAAATCCCACCTGTGTCCGATATTTTGGGATCGATTCCCTCTCCAAGGGAGTCAGTTGACAGCAATGATGCGTCAACCTGAGATGAACCAACAAGGGTCTGCTCCGGCCCTGACCCAGAGGTGGTTATTGGAGGATTGGGCAATGTTGACATTAAATACTGCTCCGCCATGTTGATTGATTCCTCAACAGTGGATGTGAGAGGGTTAGATTTTGGATCTACTGGCATGATTCTCTAACAGACTATAAAAGTCAAGCAGAGTGACAAACGGTTCTCAAAAGAAGAAGAAGAAGTTACTGAATAAATTTGTTCAAACAGCTTTATTTCGTTATCGAATAGTCTTACATACCAATAATCTGACAAAAATGACGGGGATACTACCTGATTACAATGAATTCAACGTGAATTGTCAGTATGACCCCCACAGCGCCTTCCCATCCTGTGGTAAGTTGTGGATTTCTCTTCTGTTACGTAATCATCCAACATCTCACTCACCCCAACCTCGTTCTCGTAAATTGTTCGGGGTGTGGAATTTGTAATAATGGCACTTGTATCTGCGATCCAGGATTCACAGGACATCAGACTTCATCAACATGGAAGGGAGGGACTGCCATGTCAACCTGACACAGATGCGGGTGATTCGATGGCTCGCAATAGGTATGTTTGTGGTGGCAATGATTTGGTCGATCAGAGTGATCGTGAAGATCTATACAAGGAGCAAGGACATAAACAAGAACGTCAAGGCGCAGATCAAGAAATTGCCTGTCCAGGCGTTCCTTCACAGTACGTATGTGTCGTTCGTATTCATAGTTTGCACGCTGCTCAAACAGCTCGACGAGGAGAGGTGAGAATCGACAAGGAGCGAAGAATATCGACGCTATATTCATTATCCCGATGGACGGCTGAAGCGAAGTGATAGCAGCATACCGCCCATCAGTATAACTAACAACCTACTTCTCGTCGCTTCGCTCATCACAGCATCGTCATTGACCCCAGTAAGCCGTGGATTTTTGCATGGTATTTCATCTCCTTGCAATACAGCGGAATGCGATGGGTGTTCCTCCTCTTTGGTTTCATCGTGGAGCCAATTTACATGGGAATTCATAGACAAGAAGAAGCAATTCTTATCGCATGGATGAGAAAATCCAAGGACAAGATACGCATTATCCCCGCAGTCGTTTCACTGTTACTTGTAGTTCCTATCATCATAACAGGCATCGTAGCAACCGAGGACTCAAACCTTCGGGTAGAATCATTTTTTATTCTTTCGAGCGGGGTTGGTACTATTGTGGTAGTAACTATTTTGGTTCTCGTGAAAGTTGCTGGTGACGTAGTTCGCGTTGGAACGAAGTCCCTGGAGAACAGGTCGGAACAGCAAACAAGTCAGGGGTTACTCGACTTCAAGAGGAGGTTTGACAAAGTCAAGGGTGCTGTGATCGTTATTCTCTTCTGTGGGACTGGATATCTGATTTATACGACCTTCTACATCCCAGGAGCAAAGTTTTTATTTGCAAGGATAACTTACAGCTCACTTGCTATAAGTCTAGCAATAATTGCCGCTGCTCAAGGTCTTTTTCTTGGCGGCTTCGGCTTCAAGATGAAGGGGGGGGAAAGTACAGACAAAAAGTTCATTTACCAAAAAGCAGGTGAGGCGGAGCGAGGAGCGAAGCGACGAACTCGCAGCAACAATATTGACGAGTAACATCGCAGGAGCTTGGACTTCTGTACAAGACGCCCCTCCCTCTTCAATTACGGAACTAATCCTCGACATCATCCTAATCCTTTTCGCGATTCGCTTCGCTCATCGCACAAGGACAAGGACATGGTAGACAATCCAATGCGTCCGCCTTCCATGGACATGCACATTCGTTCCACCGAAGACGACATAATTTTATAGAAACCTGTTTATTCGTTAAAAAACAAAGGTTTCTCTTCGCTCGCTTATCGGGTTCTGGGAGAATTCAACGTTTTTCGTTGTCTTCTCTTTAGTGCTAGCTCCGCCGCCTTTGTTAGTCGTAGTGAAGCGACCGACTGACTTCCTGGCTTGCGATTGTCTGTTACTCTCCTTGTTCCCACTCAAGTAGATGACTTCGACGATAATGAAGGTGCAAAAGGCGTAAACAATGTACGCGACCGATGCCTTTTGGATATTATACTTGAAGCCCTTCAGAGAAGCGAAGCGACGATTGGAAGATAGTTAGTTATTGTACTAGTAGTACACGGTCGTCGCTTCGCTCCTCTCGATCTCGCTCCAGCTGTCTCTCCCCCTCACCTTGTGATCATGGAATACGTACCACGCCTGGGAGACGAAGCCATATATACACCCACCAACGACAAGAGGCAGTAACCGGTAGACCCTTGTCCTGAACTTAGATAAGGCGGTCGCGGTGGAATTCGGGCTTTGCTTATTTTTGCATTTCGTCGAAACCTTTATTGTCAGGTGGAGAATATAACAGCACATTAGGCCAATTACGAGATACTCGAAGGCGAGTAACGATTGAACCAAAAGGTAACTAATAAGGATCGATTTCCCATTAGGATCTCCCACAATTACCCCCCCTACCCACAACGAAGGGACGATGCTGATTATGTACAATAAGAGATCCAGCACGCACACGGAATTGAGCCACCTATTTGCGAGGGCGAGAAGCCTGATTGTTTCACGATCTTCTTTCTTGTGGATTCCCTTCAATATTGGGTCAATGATTGAGCGCAAAAACAGCGTTACTGTCCACCAAACTGAATTTCCCGCCAAGAAGTAGTAGGCGAAAAATACGGGGTTTGAAGGGTCAACAGTGAGAACATTGTGCCCGTTGCGATCTGAATAGACGACCTTATGTAAGGCAGTGAGGAAAAAGCTCACCATGACGTTCACATTGTGGAGGCATACTTGCACCTGTCTCTTCCTCAAAAAAGTCTTCATATTCCTGTCATTTGCGTTGTTAGTTATGGTAATGAGCAGCCCTTCGTCCAGCCTTCGCTTGTCATCCGATCTCACCTTTCGTTTTCTCTCATGCCCTTCCATGTCTTACGAAACAATCGAAAGCTGGTAATAATAGATAAGGAAGTTGTGCCTAGTGTACAGTAGCAGAGGGTGAACAGGAAGCGCATATCCAGGTGGCAGTCGAGGTTTCCGGCGTTGATCCAGTCCGAATAGCCCGTGAATCCCTCATCGCACAGGCAAGTGCCATCCCCTTGGCAAATCCCCCTGTGTGTGCAATCGCTATTTATCAAATATAATTTTGATTCAGGATAGGTGCAGTTTGTCGTCGACAGGTAAGCATAATGTGTTAGAAAGCCCATTGTGAGGGGTAAAATAGAGAGTGTCTTCCGTAGTAGATGTTGGGGGAGGGGAGAAGGTTGGAAATTAATTGAAATTCAATAAATGTTGGTGTGAATGCCGATGATTGGCCTTCAAGAGTAGCGATCAAGGATGGAAAAGTGGGATTAAACAAAGGAGGAAGAAGAAAGAAATTGCAGCAAAAACCACTGACCACTCATGGTGTTCGTTTCTAACCCAATAAACGCGTTATCGTGCTATAATTATATATTTATTTACTGGTCGCTGTCGGAACCATTGGGTTGGAATGTTCCGCCAAAGACCAACCAGGCGAGGAGAGACTTCGACAACAGACTGAGAACAATGTAGCACACCTCCCCGTACCTGTAGTCCTTCCACTTTCCGACCTTTGCGTACTGCAGCACCATGTTGACGGGGAATGTATTGAAGAAGATGAAGTAACCGATCAATATCCCGTACACGAAGTTCGGGATGTTTCCGAAGTCCCCCGAACCCAAGAAGGCGATCATGATGTTAACCCAAGGAATAACTCCGGCCAGGCAACCGAGGAAGGACGGGGTCCAGATAACGGGAGACCCAGGCTGCCTATTGGACGGCGTGTTCGCCTCCTCCATCCACAACCCAAAGAGGTTCATGCTGTTGTTGCACCCCACAATAGCAATCAAGTTCCCCAATTCCCAGACCCCAAACAGCGCCGCAATCATCGCAATCATGAGGCTGGAGCTCAGGGCGTACTCGTACCATCTCGTGCTATTTATACTGCTGTTTATCTGGGTCAGGTAATTGGAGGGGTAAGAGATGCAGATCAGGTGAGCGATCGCGCTCATGTAGAGGAAGAAAGGCGTCATGAGACCAATGGGTAAGTCAAATGCGAAGCTGTTGATTTGAGGGGGGTGGAGGGGGGGGTTAGAATCGTTGCGTTCAAGCAGAAACAGGAAGATTCCAACTCTCACCTGCTCTCCTGGTCAAAGCCTTTTGTGTCCTCGTTGTACTTCGCGTAGGTGTAAAGCACGGGTTTCGTAAAGTCTCTGATGCTGTCTACCGCGAAGTAGGTTGCGAGCATCAGGGAGGCTTGAGAGAAGTGAAGGATGAAGGCTGCTTTATTAATTTTCAATAGTTTGGAATCTGGGATCGATGAGGGGGTGGAGGGGACGGATCCTGACTCGACGTAGATGGTAGGGGAAATTACGAGGGGCTGAGCGAGTGACATATTTGCTGGGAGGAAGATATGGTTTAGCTAATTGTCGAGGGTCACGAGGTGAAGTCTGACGACAGATGGGTATGAGGGGAGTAGGAAGGCTAAGGGAGCGTTGGGGGGGGATATTAAGGTGGGGAAACGATGCTTTATGCTTGGTAGGTTATTTAAGCGTGATGGGAGACTCACAGATAATTTGCTAAAAGTAAGGACGCTGGACGTGAAAGCTGAGGTGGACGAAAGAAAACAAGGGATTGTTATTCAGTATCGTTATTCGGTTCAACTGTCAATGCTACACTATCGAAGATAACCTCCGATTCTCTCTCTTGCGTCTCCCGAGTCAAATTTTCGGACTTCATGTAACACTCCATGATCACGAAAGCGAACAAGGTCAGCACAAAGAACCTCATCAGATCAACCTCCCACCACTTCTCCTCCCTCCTCTTCTCCCTCTTCTCAACCACCTTTTGCCTTCGTTGGTCTTCTGCTTCTCTCGCTTCCTTTATCCAGCGTATCCTCTTCCTGATGAGGATGTCCCTTTTCATTCCCTCGAAGGTCTCCCCCTGTGGCACCATCTTCCTGGGTTCATAAACCTTTTCTGGGAGGCTTTCTTCCCAACTAGTTGCCATCGCTTTCCTCCGCGATGTATTCCATGTATCGATCTTCCGCTTGAAGACTCCAACGTCGTCCTCTGGAAGGTGACCTCTTGGAGCGTCTGGCGGTTCCGTGTCCCCTTCCTCCCATTCCACCCCACTGGGCGGGTGGTTCGCGCTTACGCACGTGTAAATTTTGACTCCCCACCTCTTCTTCGCCACATCAGATCCCTGCACGAAGTTCAGCTTCATCCCAGCATCCTTTATGTCAAGCATCCTCTCCAAGCTCATGTCGAACTGGGCGATTGGGACGTTTGAAGGAAAGTGCCGGAGCGATAATACGATGTTTCGATCCTCGCCGAGGACCAAGTGGTCAAAGCCGGCGCTGGCAACGGAATATGCCTTGGTTATAAACCGGAGAGCTGGGGCGTTGTCGAGCTACGATGAGCGAAGCGAAGAGCGGAGTGAGGAGCGGAGTGAGGAGCAATATATTGTAAGTAATTGCGCTATGCAGTATAAGGGAGGAGCGCATAGTTGCGCAGTTAGATGCTGCTGCTGTCGCTTCGCTCAAACCGTCCTTCGCTCCTCGCTTGACCTCACTTGGAGCTGAGGAAGGAATCCAGGCCCTGATCCTGCAGATGTCATTCTACTGATTGATGATACTTCGCTGAAGGTCCTGTAGTGCTGCACGTCCTTGATTCCTCCCGTAAACCATTCGACCTCTCTCCTCATGAGAAGAAAGGGTTGCGTCTTTACCTCCCCTTCGCCTATGTCGTCCGAAGAGAGGGTAAAAAAGACGGAAGATGGAAGGTAGGCGTCAAGAGCTGGAAGATACCGTCCGCGAGGCAAAAAGTTGGGTGCCAGAGGGAGCACATTTATCGTCTTGTAACCCTCGACGGTGTCCCCATACTCGACGTACGAGGCCTCTCCCTTGTTGAGCTTCCTGAACTTGTTCTTCGGCGGTTCTATGGGGCTAAGGCTTCTGCTCTCGCCAACGCTCTGTGCTCCTTCAAAACTCTTGAAGCTCTTTGGCGACTGTGACTGAGGCGACTTCAGATGCGGAAGCTCTAGCATCTGCCTAATCTGCCTCCTCTTGTCAGTGTCGAACGGATTTTTCTTGGACTGCTTCTTAACCGTGGCGACAATCTCCTCCCAAGTTTTTCCGACTTGGACTTCCTCCCCCCCACGTCCACCTCTAAACGGTGACAAAACCTTATTCTTTATCTTCCTCATAATACCCGTCTTAACTTCCTCCACATAACCTCCCTCCAGGTGCACCTCCGCGAATTCCAGCTTTGAGATCACCAGGCTCACCTCGCATTTCATTGCTTCCTGCAAGGGGGGTGCAAGCGAAGAGAAGCGAGGAGGAGATCTGTTAGTATTATAGGTGAGGAAGGCGAAAAGCGAAGCGACAAGCTGAAGGTTTTTAATAGGTAGTATGCTGTCGCTTCGCTCCAGCCCTCCGCCTAGCCCTCCTCATCCAACCCACCTTGCCCTTGACCTTGTTGTCAAGACTCTTAACCCCAGCCGAAGTCTCCTGACTTAAAGTTTGCGTGAATCCAACTATACCATCTTTTGTCTCTGCGTTGAATACATTTGTTAGTTAAATTAGCCATAAATAGTGAGGAAATAAGGAACCAAACTCCAACGATGTTCCGCCCTTGTCCTCCCTCCTCTACTCACCCTTTAGACCTTCTTTAATTATATTTCCAGTTCCGGCCGTATCCTCCCTAAATGCTGTCCTGAAGGACCTCCTTCTACCCTGAATGGACTCTGAAGGGTTATACATTTGGTTCTTTTTCCTCTAAATGGAGGCCCTATTTTTCATCTTGCTTTTTCGTCATTTTCGTAATATAAAATTGACCAATGCTTCCATCTCATGGTCCTGGTATTCGTTATAATAGAAGTCATCAATCATCATGCCTTCAATTGTTCTCTAGAACGCTTCATGTCTCACAAATGGACTTTGGGGCAGCGCTAGATCAAGCGGCACAGATTTTAAGCAGGGATCCAAGTCAGGCTTATAAGGCGAGCTACTATAGGAAACAGACAAAGGATCATTGGAGTAGGGACGTGAGTCTGTGGTGTTCGAAAGTGTTGAGATGTTGATTTTTTGGGTTGGGTCTTCTCTTGTTCGAGTTAGGAACTATGTATTGACACTTCTCGTCTCTCGCGCGCTCTTTGTAGGATCCTGCCTTCTTGGTATTGCAGACTTTGCTGCATTTCATATCTACCATCTGCTACTCGGTTGCTTTCAACCTTTCCTTCCTGTCCTCCCTCCGCCTGTTCCTGTCCTTTCTGTTCATCCACTTCGTGTTAGGTTTCCTGGTTTCGTCCCTACTCCGTCACATGGCGAACACTCATTTGGTCGCACGCCGGACCCACAGCGTCTCGCAGCAGGTCGAGCACCTGTATGCCTTTGACATTCACGTTAACAGGTGAGGCAGACGACGACAGAAGCCCCCTTACTCGATAATTCACTAACGCATCCTCTCCCTCCCCCTCCCCTCAGCTACTTAGTTCTTTTCGTTTACCTCCACCTCATCCAATTCTTCCTCCTCCCCGTCCTGCTATCGAATACCTTCTTTTCCCTCCTCCTTTCCAACGTCCTCTACCTCCTCGCCTTCTCCCATTACTTTTATGTGACACACTTAGGCTACAGGGCTTTGCCGTTTCTGAGAAACACCGAGTACTTTCTATACCCAGTTGTGGCCATGTGTGGCCTTGCAGGGTTGAGGTGAGATAAGACGAGGAGCGAAGGACGGCTGGAACGAAGCGACAGCAAAAGCAGTATACCACATATCCACATAACTGACAATCTTTCACTCGTCGCTTGGCTGCTCGCTCTCGCGCAGCATGCTCGTCCATCCTTTGGGAATATCAGCGAATGCAGCGAGAATCACAATGTGGTTGCTAGTGGAATAGAGAGAGGTGTTTGGTTATTCGGAAATAAATTTACTTGCCCTTTAGCTCGTTCTCGTTAGTATAAATGTTACTTCTTCCCCGCCTCGTCGGTGGGCTTCACCCAGGTGAGGCTGTCAGAGTTGCACATTCTCAAAGTCTTGGCCGTAAAACCCCTCAGCACGCTTTTACATTTCGCCACGTCGACCTTGATAGCAAACTGTCCCTTCCAGTGCTCGATCGTGTCGCAGTGCTGGAGGGTACTGACAACGTCCTCGTACTTGATAGCTGTGATTTTGACGACCTCGTTTATGTCGGGCATCTCCTTGTTCTTGCTCTTGAAGATGTCGTCAAAGAGCTTGAATAGGACGTAAGTCCAATAGCTCCTATAGCTGAGCTTTCCCAGGTCACTGAGAGGCTTCTCAGGGCTCCCAGCTTTGCCCTCCCTTTTGCTGATCTCATAGCTCAGGCTGATGATGAACTTGCCATACCCGCTCCTTTGGTATTGTGGGAACGTGAGGATGCATGCTAGGTTGTAGCCCTCAGCTGAGCACTTTTCCTTGCTGAAGTATCCCACGATGTGACAACCGGCCTCATCCACCTCAGTCACCACGTAAAAGAAAAACGGGCTCACGTCGTAGTAGAGCGTCTTATGGTCTAGGAAGAGCTTCGCCAAGAGGCAAAGATTCTGGCAGTATACCGGCTCCTCGGCGCCATCGATCTCGAAGACCGAGACATTCTTCTCCCTGTAGATCTCCCCTCCAGGGGGTTTGGTGCAGGTGCATTCCCTCTTGTGAGTCCTGAGCATGCTCACATTCTTCATGTACTTGAGGCAGAACTCGCAGACGAAGAGCTTGTCCACGTTGCAGTATTCGTCGGGATAAGGGGAGTAGTACCAAGTCTGCGATGAGCNAAGCAAAGCGAATGCGAGGAGCGAAGCGACGAGAAACGGGTTTAGCAATATGCAACCTTCTGCAATTCGCTTCGCTCATGGCACGTTAGGCAGCTCGCTGCCTTCGCTCTGCCTCACCTCGGTCTCAAACTTTCCCATCTGGATCTTTCCAATATTCTTCACCTTTGTCAGCTCTTCGTGCTCTTTCTCGAGCTGCAAAACTGCCGGATCTGCACTCGTTGCGTGACCGTGCCCTATAGTGTGACCGTGCTCGTCGGTCAACCTCCTCTTGTTGCCCCTTGTCCTCCCCCCCTCCTCCTTCTCCCCCTCCTTCCTCTCCCTATCGGCAGTAGTCTCGATAGTGTCCATCTTCATCCTACTTGTATCAAGCCATTCGTCCAATCTCCTATCGTAACCAATGTAGTGAACGTAAAACTCATCAGAACCCTTCTCACTTTTCCGCACCTCGATCACCTCCGCATTGTGTTGACTCCCATCCTTCCAAATCGCCGTGAATCGATCTCCAATCTGAAGTTTTGAGGGGATTTTGAAGGGTGAGGACTGACGAACAGCGTCAAAATTTATTATGGGTCTCAGAACCAGGCTCCGAGAGGAACCGGGCAACAAGGGGGAAGGTCAAGAAGAGTGAATTTAGATCTAAGGAGTGCTACTTTCGAGGAAAGACCAAGAGATACCAACCACGACCGCATCACTGAACTTTTGAACGCACCTCGGGAACAGACATTCAGTTTTTGATGGCCAAATTTGCCAAACCACCTTTTTCCCCTCCACTTTCTGATTTACCTCGGGACGGGAATTATTACCACTTTCTTGGGCCATCCTTCTAACTGTAAGGGGGTGAAGAATCAATATTCCCGTGATAACTTCTCTTTCCTTTAGATTCAGCCATCAAAAAAACTTCCCTCCGCGAGGATGGCGACTTCATCCTATTTTGCAGCTCACTCGGCCCCACATCAGCCTGTAAATCCGTATCTGAAAAGCAATTCCCAAAAAAATAATCATCATCAGATTCGCGATCCAACGAACCTACCGATTTCAACGAATAGAAGCCAAAATGTCCTTCCCATCACAGCCCAACAACCCTACATTCCTCTCCCTCCTGCGTCGATTTCACGCCCCCCCCCCGTGAGCGAAGCTAGAACAAGCTCCCTCTTGAAGGTCTCGGACGCTTACCCTGCCATGTACCAGACGATCTTCAATGCCAAGTTCAGTCATTTCAATAAGTTGCAGGTAAGTTTGGCTTGTCTTGGCAGGGAGCGAAGCGACGGAGAGGTAGCCAAGACAGGAGGCGAAAAGGAAAGGCAAGTGGAATCCTCCAAAACGTGCAACCCCCCTCTCACTGGCTTCGCTCGCTCTGTGGCTTCGCTCGTTCCCAAGAGTGAAGTGTTTGAGTGCGTGGCTCACACCGACGCTAATGTAGTGGTTGCTGCACCAACGGGTTCTGGGAAGACCTGTGTGTTTGAAATGGCTATAATCCGCCTATTACAGCGCCAGAGGCTCGAGGAACCGTCCCTTGGCACCACCAAGAACTTTAGTAAGATGAACAAGATCGTTTACATTGCCCCGTCCAAGGCCCTCTGCGACGAACGGCTGAACGATTGGCAGGGCAGGTTTATAAGGCTTGGTTTGACCATCGGAAGGGTCACGGGGGACTCCAAACCTGGGGAGGCCATGCGCACCGTTGCAATGTCTCATGTTATCCTCACCACTCCAGAGAAGTGGGACAGCCTCACGAGGAAGTGGAAGGACCACATTTATCTTCTCGGGAACATTTCGCTCCTCATGATTGACGAGGTGCACATCTTGGGCGACAAGAACCGTGGGGCGACCCTTGAGTCCGTCATTACGAGGATGAAGACCGTCCGTCGTACAGCTCAGGAGCGAGCGAGGGCAAGGTAAGAATAAACATGAGCAAAATGATGGTGACCGAACGCGAATGAATGCGAGACGCTGAGCAAAATCATCCGGAACCATAAATTTATCCCCTTGCTCGTCGCTTCAATCCCCAGCGAAAAGGCCACTGTTGGTGGAGGTGGAGGTGCAGGCACAAACGAACCCAGCAAGGCCGGCCTTTCTGCATCCTTCATGCGAATGGTTGCGGTTTCGGCCACCCTCCCGAACGTTTCGGACATCGGCGCTTTCATGTGTGCCCTTCCATCTTCGACCTTCTGCTTTGGAAACGATTACCGCCCAGTCCCACTCAAAATGATCGTCAAGGCGTGCGGCACAAACACGAGCGACTTCTTCTTCGACAAGTCCCTTACCAATTTCGTCCCTTCCATAATCTCCGAGCACTCCTCGGAGAAACCAACCATCGTCTTTTGTCACACCAAGAAGGACACAGAGACTCTGTGCCTTGCGCTCGGGAAAAGCGGTTCCTACATCTCCAGCCAAGCCCAGCGTTCGGCCCTCACAGTAGCGCGCTCCAAGGCCATGGACTACAACCTCAAGCAGTCGTTGCTCCTGGGAACGGCTTACCACCACGCCGGCCTACAGCCATCTGATCGCCATCTCATTGAGTCCATGTTCATGCAGAATCACATCAAGGTGCTCTGCGCGACTTCCACCCTTGCAATGGGAATCAATCTGCCAGCGCACCTTGTCGTCATCAAGGGTACCCGAGCGTGGAGGGGAGGAGGCACTGGACATCAAGATATCGACATTGCGACACTTACCCAGATGATGGGCAGGGCGGGCAGACCGGGGCTTGACACGAGCGGAGTAGCGGTCGTCATGACAGACAGCAAATCCAAGTCAACCATGGATAGACGCCTCGCCGGCTCGGAGATTGTCGAGTCCATGCTTCGCTCCTCCATCATCGAAACTCTGAACGCGGAGATATCCCAGGGGGTGATTACCGATATTCCGACGGCACTCACTTGGATCAAGTCGACTTTTTACTACGTTCGCGTCAAGCAAAGGCCCAATTTCTACGATGTTCTTGGCACAACGAACCAAGAAATCGACCACTACCTCCATAACATGATCATGGAAGCGCTCGAGGCGCTAGCACAGTTTCAGGTAATCAAGCTCGTGGACTCCATCGACATTTTCCCCCAAGATGCTTCCTTGGTCATGGCCCAGAACATTGTCCCTTTCGAGAGCATGAAGATGTTCATCCAGCTCGAAGCCGACGGCTTTGGGCCTTCTGAATTACTCCACGTTCTGAGCCAGTGCACCGAGCTCCAGACGCAAATCAGAAGGTCAGAGAAAAAGGGATTGAACGAGATGCACAAGAACTTGCCTTACCGTATCAAGACCGAACTCGCCCCCTCCAAATTCCGAGCGAACTGCCCGTCCCACAAGGCTTTCATTCTACTCCAGGCCTCCATCTCGAAGTACTCGTGCGAAAATTACACCATGCAAGCGGAGATGGTTCGAATGGTAGATTATGCGACGCGGATGCTTTCCGCCATTGAGGACTATTCCGTCGGAACCACACTCCACGGGAATATCGCCCTTGAGTCCATGCTCCTCAAACGCTGCTTCGACACCTGCCTTTGGAAGGGATCTGACGGTATGCTCAACCAATTTCCGGGAGTCGGGGAGAAAACCACCAACAAGCTCCTCGGGGTGGGCGTGGTGAGCTTTCGGGACGTCCTGGAGGCCAACTTGGTCACTCTAGAAAAGGCGGCTGGAAGGAAGGCCCCGTTCGGGGACGAGCTGAAGCTCGCTGCAGCTCGCATTCTCGCTGATAGCCTATCAGTGACAGCTGAGATTGATAAGGATGCAAGAGAGGTTTCTTGCCGCATTACAAACTTCGACAAGAAGGCGAACATCAAGAACGAGGACGGCTGGAGTTACTTCGACAAGGTCAAGAGGAAAGAATCGGCCATGTCCAAAGTGAAGAAGTCGTCTTACGTTCTCATCGTCTTCACTGACCACCCCGCAGGCTTGTTGATGTGGAGGACGGGCGTGAAGGAAGCAGGTCTTCACACTGTTCGTCTCCCTGAGAAGTGGGGCAAGGTTACCGTGCGACTAGTGTCGTCCTTCGTGGGTCTTGACATCCAGAGCGAGATCTGTGGAGGAGACGACCCGTTCGTCAGTAAAGCGTTGGAGGCGGAGAGGGAGAGGAAGCAGGATGGACTCACTAAAATGTTTTCTCCCAACAAGCGATTGAAGGTTGGAAAAAAGAAAGGGGTGGAGCTTGAGGCGCAACGACCCTTGAAATTGGTTCCGACAATGAAGGTTGGAACTGATGGCGTGGACGTTAGTCTAGGCAGTGATGCTTCTGCTGCAGCTGCTCCCAATTCTCCGCAACCAACTACAACCAAGACGACGGTCATGGAGAGAGCCGAGGCATTTGCAGCAGGTAAGGTGGGGCTGCGTTGGAATTCTCTAGATTGACAGTTAACCCCTTTGATCGTTGCTTCGCTCTCCGACATTGCAGCCTTTGGGGGGAAAACGAGCACCTCGCTGTCGCCCAGTTTCAGGGAAGTTCGCCAGATCAGCAGCACAGGTCTCCGCCAACCCAGCAATCAGACGAGCATGTCAGGGTTTGCGACGAAGAAGAGCCCAAATGAATCGATCGGTTGGCAGTCTCGTCAACAAATGTTTGAAACAACTACGACCAGGCAAAGGGAGGAGAGGAGGGAGGAGGAGAGGAGGGAGGTAGAGATGAGGGAGGCGGGGTGGATGACGTCGAAAGTTACTCGTAGGTCGATCACCCCCTTCAAACCGATATTGGGAACAGCAAATAGCGCAGACTTCAACAATCAGCAGCCTCGCACTCGCATCACTCCTACCTTTGCAATCGGAGGGCAATGGAAGTTGAAATCGACGCCTGTGAAGTCGAACGATTTCATAGCATCTTTCGACTACGATCCGAACAAGGCTGAATCGTTCCTGGACGCTACCCTTAGTTCCCAGTGGGACAACGACGGAGAGGAGGACAGGCGTTTGGCGGAAGAGAACGCAAGATTCGGGGAAACAAAGAGGACTCTAAACTGGAGTGGGAGCAAGGGTGGTGCTGAAGGTGAAGGCATGAGCATTGGAAGCGGCAAGAATAAGAGGAGGAGGACCGTAGTGGGAGCCCAAGTTGGGGGAGGCAGTGGCATAAAGGGAAAGAGGCCTAGCGCAATGAACGTACTTGCGCAAAAGGCGCTAGAGTTCGATTCGGGTGAAGGAAGGTTGCGACCCTTTAGCTTCACCGGCGGGGGCAGTGGATTTGGAGGGGGGCGGATGATAATGACTCCACCTCCAAACATGACGACAGCTGCAGCTCCGGTCA
>JGI24540J26637_10000594_pt1 | contig 15321 bp, 3 predicted proteins | sample NorSeaMetagenome_FD_26637 | JGI IMG/M metagenome (IMG submission 26637)
CTCAATTCTCCAGTCCGCCTCTATCCGCCTCTCCCTCCTAACCCTCTCCCACCTCCTGGATTCCCCCCCCTTAACTCCCTCCCAAACCTCCCTTTTCTGCGCCCTAACCGACTCCCTTGCCTCCCTGATCCACGACACCGGTTTACTCTCCCTCTCCCGTACCTCATCATCCGACGCCATGACACTCGGATTAATCACATCTTTCGCCAAGTCGGTTGCCAAGAAATCAGATGAGGAGAGGTGAGATTGGACGAGGAGCGAAGCGACGAGCTGGCAACGATCATCGCTGGCAAGGAAAATGGCACACACTTCAATTTTTGTACAACCCCTTCCTTCCTCCGTAACCACCAATATAATCCTCACCAATCGTTCCAATCCTTTTCGCGATTCGCTTCGCTCATCACAGAGTCCTGAGGGGCGGTATAATGCTGAGACTTGCGGTCGCCATGAGCTTAGGCGACGTCGGTGCGATTGTAAAGTGCGCCGGGACGATTCAGAGGGCCAAGTTCGAGGTCTCTCGTCCTGCCTCCCTACTCCTTTCAACCTCTTCCTCGACCCTCCATCCGTTCTCAGACTCCGATTCTTCAGACGACGAGTCCACCACCCCTCCCTCCCCTTCCCTCTCCATATCATCCTTCGTCGACCTTCTGTCCTCCCACGACATTACTTTCAACCTTTCCTTCCCCTCCTCTCTGATAACAACATACCCAGTGTCCTTACCCTCTAAAGTGCAAGGTTACGTCCAAGAAACCACATCGTCTCACGTAGGGTTCTGTACGGGGGGCGACAAGGAGGGTTACTTATTCGCGAATGACACCCTGACCGTATTCGAAACAGGATACCATGGAGGTCTCAAGGGAGTCTCGGAGCGCAGCCAGCAGAACATGACTAAGGTGAGGGGGGAGCGAAGCGAAGAGCGAAGGCCGGGCGGAGGGCTGTCCAGTGCCATAACTAACAACGCCTCTTCTGCTCGTCGCTTCGCTCCTCACCGCCGCAGCTCATCTCAAAGTGCCTGTCGCCCTCGACCTCCCAGGCCCCCCAGCCAGTCTTAATAACGGTCGTCAACCCCAACGGTGTCGCAGTATACGCAGATTACATGGACACCGCGTCCTCACTGGTCGCACACCTCGATTACGGACACGTGCAAGAGGTGGTCGTTAAGGAGGTATTCGTCGATGAGGGCAGGAACGAGTTCATTAAGATCGAACAGGGTTACGTGAAGGTGAAGGACCCCGAGAAAGTTACAAAGAAGCTGAATGATGGAGCACAAGGCGAGAGGGAGGGAGATAACGATGGGGAGCGGAACCATCATGGAAGGAGGGGAAGAAGGGGAAGGAGGGGGCGTGGGCGTAGAAGAAGGCACTCGGATTCAGAAGACGACTCGGAGCCTGACTCGGAAGAGTCGGAACCAGAGTCCGAAAACTACTCGGAGAGCGAATCTGAATCTGAGGACCAAAACACAGACCAGGGAACCTCTACCGAGAATTCACTCTCGCTTTCCCCGGAGGGCACACCAGCTATGCCTTCGGAAAGCCTGCCGCCTCTCGTGAACTCCAACATGACGCCACCCAAGCACAAGTTCGACAACGTGTGCATTTCAACGGATGGTGTCATTCTTTCGACTGAAAATATCTACCCCAAGAATTACCTTGCCCAGACCTCTTCCTCCGTGCACCTCTTGACTTCTTCGTTTTGCAACAAGGTCATCAAGATCGACCCTTCCACACTAAGCCCGAGCCTGGTGTCGAATGTACCAATTCCTCCCCCCCGCCTGGCTCGCGATGTCAACCTCCTCTCCTGCAAGCACGGAGGGTTGGCCAGCTGGGACTCGCAGATCCTCGCTCCAATCCTTTCCAATGATATCAATTTCGACCTAAGTCGAACCCCTTCGACTTCTACGCCAACCTCGCCAGCTAGGAAAAACGCTGCACCCCCTCCACCACCTTTGCCCAAATTTGATTATTCCTCCATCTCGATCTCTGATTTGAACCAGGTTCCCTTCTCTTCGCTTACGCATTCCCCACTCTCTGTTACTGTTAGCAGCCAAAAAATCGATTACCTCGGCTGCACCTTTATCTGCTCACCTCCTGCATCTGCACTGTCGGATCCTCCGCTTCCCGACATCTGTGTCAATGTTTCTCTGCCCAATGGCAACATTACCCTCTCCTCCACCTTACAGTTGGGGCACGAAACGGTCATCAAGGAGAAGGTACCAGGGAGCGAGAACCAATATTACGTCACCCTCCTTCACGCCGTCAAGAACCACTGCAAGCTTTCGAGGGACGATGTTCTCACTTTCACGTTCTCAAACACCTCTGTCGACACTGAGAGCAATGCACCGGACGTCATTCCTGATGACGACTCGGATACAGATTCTCTCGCATCATCGCCCTCAACCCCAACCGCCACAAACAGAAATATTTCTGCGGCTGTAGACCAAGGTGCTGCGAGGGACAATGCAATTTCCAATCTTTCCCTCGTCTCCTTACACTGCTTCGGAACGCCCCGCTGCCCTCCTCGCGAGGTTGCAATGACTTCGGATTCAAACTCCCTCTACTTCGTCACCATCACCCCTCCGTCGAATCCTAAGAATACCCACATCCTCTCTGTCAACAAGACGGACCACAACCTCCAATCCTCCGCTCCAACTCTCTCTCTACAATATTCCTCTCTCAACCCTATTTACCTCACACGAGGATACTCCCTGTACACCAATGGGCACTTCCTTACCATCGGGGTCCCCTTATCAACCATTGAATACGTTGACGAGGAATCCTCATCGTCCAAAAAGATGGATTCCCTGAACGACGATACCATCAAGATCAAGTTTTTCTCTTTCAACCTTTCAACAGGGATCGAGTCTTCAGTCGAGGTACTTGAGTTCTTGCCAAACAACGCCCCGAGCGTTCTCGCATTCGACTTGCGCAACAACATGATCCATGGGGCGACTCCAGAGGGCACAGTTATGAGATGGCGTAACATGGGATTACAGGTAAGATTAAACGAGGATCGGAGTAACAACCGCAATAATTGTCGTCCCTTATCCTAACCCTTTTTGCGATTCGCTTCGCTCATTGAAGCCCCGTCACACCTCGACCCTCGACAAGCCATCGGAACGATTGTCGCTTCACGCAGGGGGCACCTCAAACGAGGCTGTCGCTGCTACCATTCTCTGTTATCTTGACAAACTTTCGGAGCCTTATTCTCCTCCGATCCTTCCGCTAGCGCACGAGGAAATGATTTACGAGGTCGAGGTCGCCAGCAATTGCGACGCCGAATTATGTTACTTTAAGGTCCGCGGAGTCGAGCTCCCGCAGGTTGGCAAAGGGTGGAACTTTGTTGTCGTGGATTACTCTTCCCAGAACAATGACTTCGCTCCAACAGTTCTTTCGATATCTTCAGGCTTCCTCTGTGACAGGGTTGCCGACCTGATCGAGAAGCTACCTGCAGATACCCTTCTCCTAGCGGCGTCAGCCGGAAGTATCACCAGCGGAGAACGAATGTCAACGCGCTGTGTGAAGTCCTTTGAGTCAATTGGGGTCTCCAACATTGAAAAACTCAAATCATCGGACTCAATTGCGATCGTTGGGGTCAAGGGTGCTCGCCCCGAGGACATCAGGCAGGTAATTGTTCCAAGGCACAAGGGTGCAGCAACTGTGAAGCGCATTCTCCCTACGCCTTCGATCCCTCTGTCCATTGACGCTTCTCGTTCAACATTCAGCGAGTTGATTTCCCTCCTGCTTCGCCATTCTATTCACATCACGGGGAGCAATCCGATCACTGCCGAGTCTCCCACCTTCTCAATCGTTCTGTCAACATTGAAGATTTTGACAGCAAATGTTAACCAGCTCCTGGCGGGAACCGACCCTGTTCTTGCGCTCGATTTAATCAGGCTAAACCACTCCGTTAAGCTCAAGCTCCTGCTGCTTCAATGCTGCGTGGTTCCTCCTCCCGAGCCTCTCTTGGCAGAAGCGTGCCTGCGCTTGCTCAAGGTATCGCTGAATCTTTTTTGGCCATCTACTGAGGGACGCTGCGAATTGCTTATCAGCTACCTTCGAAAGTACGTGTCCGGAGATTTGCGAGGTTCAGAGCCTCAGCTGCTTCAAATCCTCATGGTTCAGCTCTCGAAACCGGAGAACATAACCGACCTTTTAAAGTCAAACGCCTCCGACTCCACCACTACGCTGCTCCTCGTCGAGTCATTACTGTCGATCACGACCAAGGAGTGGAAGATGAGCTGCTCCAACCTTATCTCAGATTCTTCTTCGCCTCCTCAAGGTATCGGGGCCGCGTCGCTGAACATGCTGGCCACCCTTTCCAATCATCTTATCTCTAAAGCCGCGGTCTCAATCAGTTCGGAGGGTGATGCTTCCAAGTCTGAGGGTTCTGGCAACGAGGAAGCCAGTGACAGTCCCGATGCTGATGGAGGCACCCCTTCAGTCGATACCCCTCCGCCCCAACCAACTCCTTCATCGCCTCCCAAATCTCCTCCAAAGGCACCCCCCTCCTCAACAAAGGCTTCCAAAAAATCAAAGAAATCCCCCTTGTCCGATCTCATTTACATCTGCAAGAACTTTGCGCTCATGACAACTACCATTGCCCAGCATGCCATCGAGTCTCAGAAGGAGAGGGCGTCGGACTCGCGCTACTTTGATCTCGATATTGAGCAGCACGCAAAACTGCCCCTTACCGCTCTTCTTCCTAACCTAATTTTCTCCGTGAATTGCATAGTTGAGGAGTTTGGGTCAACGTACCTAACATTTATTCCCGAGCTTGCGGATATTCTACTTCCCATGGTGTCGTCGGTTGGTTCTCTTGCGTCTATGATACCCCCATTTCGTATGAAGAGCACCTCATCAGTCACAGAGACAACTTCGATGAAGTCTCTTACTTTTGAGTCCAGACATCCCTACCTTCCAAACACCAGGGAACTCACAGAGGTAAAAATTCCCGGTGCGAAGACGATGACCATTGCGTTCGACGACCGAACACGCACAGAACATTCTTACGACTTCATCAAGTTCTACAAGGACAAGGACAAGAGACACCTAGTCAGTGAAAAACTCACCGGTCGAGATTCGGATGCTTCATGGCCAGGGATGAACGACAAACCGCCTCTTGAGGTCGAAGGCGATACGTGTTGGTTCGAATTTGTATCCGACGGAAGCAATGAAGACTGGGGTTTTTCCTTCACTGCTTCGGCAGAGGTCAAGAGCAAGGGGGGAGGGAAGGAGAGTCACTGGCTCGCGTCCCTTGACCAGCACATTTCATCTTGCGTTGCGTGCATATGCGGAAAGGCTTTGGTCGGCACACCATGGGATCCTGCCGAGGACTTATGCAGCAAGTGGTTTGAGGACGACATATTTGGAGGAGCCAAAGAAGAGAAAAAGTCGAAGAAGGGAAAGAAGCTCAACTCAGAGGACGCATTCTTGAAGGCGTTGGCGGATGCAAAGAGTCCAAACAAGGACGGGAGTCTGGCAGAGCAGCTTGTTTACAAGATGAAGCGTTTGGTGCCTGAAGATCAAGGGCTAGAAGAGAACATCAATAGAGCCGTTAACGCGAGTATTGCCACGCTTCTATGGTCAAAGCACGCCGCCCCCGACGCTATGCGTTTTGCAGAGGGCAAAGACACGAAGCCTTCTGATGTTCTCTTGAAGTCATGGAAGCTCGGGCAGAAGATGCGCCAATTCTTCAAGCTCAGCGATATGAGAGCTGCACAGGCAGCCACTACTCCCGCACCGCTGTCTCTCGTGCGCGGCGATAGCCTTTATTCCGGTGCCGACGAGAAGGTCGTCAACGCTGTCTCTGTCAAGATTGTCGAGAAGGCCATGTACCTCATCTCTTTGCCTCCCCCGCTAGTAGATCACGAGAACGCGAAGAACAAGTTTCAGCTGGCCGCTAAGTTGGCGCTCAGCAGGCAGGTGTCATTCAACACAGATCGTTGGAAACGTGCTGTTGGGGAGCTCCAGGCTACTCATAAGTTGAGCAGATTCATGGAATGGAGAAGGATCGCGAATGAGAGGAGGGAGAAAAATAGGGTTAGTAGCGTTGCGGAGCGCATTCTTCTATTCCTTCAGGAAGAAATCAACATCGACACTCTCATTAGTGTTAGGGACAAGAGGAATGAAAGGGCGAGGATTAGAACAGTTGGCTTCAAGTTGCTCGAAGATTTAATTTCGAGAACGACCATGATGAAGAGCAAGGCACTGGTCGTAAGCACCCTTAGGAACCTCATTTTGACAAGGAGGGACGATAAGGGCGAATCGAAAACTCATTACATGAACGGAGTCGAAGGGAGCAAGGCGGAGCTTAGGGAGAAGCTAAAGGAGAATTGGTTTATGGTTGTCAAGGTGATTGTTGGTATCATGGAGGAGATAAATAGCACAAACCACAACAATGATATTCTTTTCGATGGCGACGATGTGGTCGAGGATGAGGACAACGAAGAATCTGATGGCGAAGGAGAGGTCGACCAAAGCAGTACAAGGGAAGACGACAGGGCTACAGTACCAGATCACTATGTTTTGAGCCCCGAGGGCTCAGCAGATACAACAGCGCTGTCAATAGACAGGACCGAACTCACAGTTTGTTGTCTAAAATCCTTATCGATCGACTACGACTACACTGATCACGACTCTTTGACCAAGACTTCGCTTCTTATAATTCTTCGACCCCTACTTTCTTCGGTACATGAGGCAATTCGAGCAGTAGCTTGGGACGCCTTCGAAGGTCTCTTGGCAAGGGGAGTTGGAATGGAGGGGCAGCCTCTTGAGGCAATAGAGAACCTTTCAGGATGGACGACAAGGTTGCTAACGCTTCTCGAAGAGCAGCTCGAGGAAGCCGTTGACAGTGTCTTAGCAAGCAGGAGCGGAGAGGGAGAAGCGAGGCTCAGCTTAGAGGGTATTGAAGAGGTTGACACAAGCGTTGAAACCGAGGGCGGTCAAGATTTGACTGATGAAAGAAACGACGCGAACCCAACGATTGTCTTTGACGATGTCATCAACTTGGATAGGCGATTCCCTGGTAAGGTCGCCCCTCATATTCCTCTCACAACACCCAATACAACTTCCCTTTGGATAAAGAGGAAAGAAACATCCTTTGACAAAGAGCTGAGAGGGCCAATGGGCGATGATCACTTGAAGGATGGCTGGAGAGTAATGCGCACCCTCGATCATCCAGCTTTGTCGAAGAAGGATAAGGACGGCAATAGAGACGAGGAGGACGAAGGGGACTCGGGAAGGGCACTCAAGAAGAAGGAGAAGAAGAAAAAGCTTCTCCGAGAGATGGGAACAGTTGTTGCAATCCAAGGAAACGGAGAGGTGGATGTGAGGTGGGACAATGACAAGAAGATCGAGACGGTTAGATTCGGAAAGGTGATCCAACAGAAGTCTAAGAAGAGCGGCGATGAGGGGGAAGACGAAGGAGAAGATGAAGGAGAGGATGCAGAACAGGAGGGCCAGGAGGAGCAGAGTCGTATCGATGTCGTGGGCGAACAGCGAGCTTCGAATTCTAGATCTCCACAGCAAGTCTCGCCATCTGCATCTCCTGCTCCACGTCTATCCTACGATATGCCTCGTCTTTCCTCCAACTCAATAGGCCAAGCAACGCTTCAGAAGGCTTCCCCTGCCAAACCCTCCAATTCATGCAAGGTTTATGACGTCAAGGTTGTAGATCAGTCGGCGTCGGGAACAATATATCACAAAGGACACCCTTCTAATGCGTCTGAAGACGGCACTGGCGTTGCCTGGGGTGTACTGAAGATGCAGGTCAACCTCGACGGAACCCTCAGCTATCTCGCGAGCATGGGAAATGAGAGGGATGGAAAGGACGAGGAATGGCTCGTTGTCAATAGCTCGTCCAAGGTTCCTCATTCGGTGTGGACCCATGTTGCAGTTGTTTCTGATGAAACATCGTGCAGCATGTTTGTCAACGGCTTGAAAGAAGGCGAAGCGAACATTCCCAAGAGCATGAAGAAGGAAGAGGAGGGTGGAGCTAGCGACGCTGTGGTTATCGAGAGCAAGCACCCGTACGGGCCATACACTGACCAAAACTGGGAAGTAAGCGTTGATGGGGCTGTAGGCTACAAGGTATACTTTGATGATGCGACCAAGACGGAGAAAACCTTCGACTTTGTCAGGTTCTTCGAGGACGAGAAGCGTACAAGTCAGATCGGGGAAGAAAAGTACTGCGGAGGTATGGATGGGAGTGAGGGGAACTGGCCGGGATTGGAGGGAAGGCAAGACCTTGTCATTGAGAGGACCAAGTTCTTTGTTCAGTTCAAGAGTGATGGAAGTAACCACGATTGGGGTTTCAAGCTCTATGCCGAACCGATCTTCCCAGAAATGCCCAAGGACGTTCTTGACCCCGATCAAGATGGTCAACCAAGGGTTAGCGTTGTCGAGGACGATGAGAATGAGGGTACAAACGCCAGCGGAACCAAGGAGGAAGATGATAAGGAGCTCGTCGCTGTCGCACCCCTAGGCAAAGACGACGAAAAGTCTTCTCCCGACTCCACCGTAGTAGATGTCCCCAAACAAAATCACAAAATCACCGACAACTTGTCGCCCTTCTATCTCGGAAATCCCCCTTCGGGCGTTCTACCGGCTGCCAAAGATACTCCTTCAAGCGCTCTTCTTACACGTTCCTTCAATGGATGCGTGTCAAGCATGGTTGTTTTCAAGAATGTTCTGGACCCTTCAGCTATTCTCAAAATGCAGGACACGAAACCGCTCGTTACTCCAGTTTTCACCACCGAGAACCTTTGTCTCGACGTTCTTGTGATGTCCCTTCGCTGTGCTAGATCTGGGATACTTTCAACGTCCGCAGCACTGGTAACTCCATCAGTCCTCAAAGCACTTATTATTCTTTCCCGACTTGGCGAGCCCTCCGTGAAAATAGCGAGCTACCGGGTTCTTAAAAATGTCATGCCATTGGGTCGGACAGAGGTAGCTGATACCCAAAGCACAGCTGCAGGGGGCGAAACTTTTGTTAAGGGGATAATGAAAGATATTGGAAGGTGCATGAATCCATACTTCAACCTCATAGGAGGATCTGAAGAGGATTCAAATGCCGCAAACTCGTCGAATACCAGTGATCCTGCATCTTCTGATTCAATGTGGAGCCGTCGAGAGAGGGAGTCCATTTGTAGGGAGCAGGTGAATCTCCTTCGAGCTCTCATGGGAAATGTTGACTTCAGAGAACAAATCATGAGCATCGTTCGGGATACCATGAATCGCTGGAAGTCAATTGAGGAGGATTTAGCAAATCGGAACTTGATCTCCACGGACGAGTCACACTTGCTTCTTGCGAGCATAGCAATCTTGGGTGGAACCTTCAATGAGAATCTGGTTGGTGTAAGTGGCATTTGCAAGGGCGTCAACAAGTTAGGCTCGACTCTGACCGAGTGCGTTGTAATCGCGGACTGTGTGCCGCCAGAAGAAATGAAAGCAAAAGAGAACAAGAGCTTTTGGGAAGGTTGCGATCACTTTGGGGACGCTGTTGTGGTTTCTTACGCCGGTGGAGGAAAGGGCGACATCGTTCCGTTGGGAAACGTTGTTCCTACCGGGGATAGCAGGGCGGAGGGAATTGACGGGGTCAAGGAAGCCCTTGTTGACGATTCTGTTACAAGGTTTGCAATTGTTAAGTTTTTGAGGAACCTGATCGAGAGCGACCGAGGAGATTGGAAGGGAAGTACAATGGACGTCATTGTTAAAGAGGAAGACGAGGAGGTTGTGGTCGAGAGCGAACATCCTCACGGGGAAGATATTTCCATGTTCAAATCGCTTAACTTTCCTGGCGCAGACAAAATCACCATCACTTTTGCTCAAGAGTGCAGCCTGAAGGAAGCAGACGACAAGGTGATAATATGGAAGGACGAGAGCAAATCCGACAAGTGGGGATCTTACGAGGGTGGCGGTTCAGCTGGTCCATGGCCTGGAGTTGGAGGCACAGGTCCATTGACCGTCATGGCTGGCAACTGCTATATGGAGTTCCGAACTTCTTCGTCGGTGAATTCTTGGGGTTTCAAACTCACCGCGAAGGCACGGACAGTGTCGAAGGAATTCCCCCCAAAGGCTTGCCCACCAAGGGGGAAAGGCATGATATGTTACCTTAAGGCACTAGGTAGCGTCGCCTTGAACTCTCTTGTGAGCGGTCAAGGCGAGAACAACTCTTTTGCAAACGCGTTGTTCGCGCCGTCAAGCGGCGAGGAAGGCGAAAACGATGGCAGTGGTTTATGTAGAGCGTTGGTCAGGGAGAGCTTGAACAAGAAGCCCACTCTAAAGAGTAGCGGCGGAGGGGGAAAGAGTGCAATGTACGAGAGCACGCACCCTTACGCGAACAACCACAATTCTGCCGATATGTGCATTTTCAAAAACGCGTCAAAGCTCATCATCACATTTGACCCTGAAACCAAGACGGAGAATGGTGCCGATTATGTCGTGTTCTACAAAGACGAAGAGCAGGGAGATATGTGGGGAGAGAGATTCACTGGCGGGAAGGACAGGGGAAGCAGCAACTGGCCTGGTTTCGGGGGACGTCCCCCACTTGTTATTGAGTCCGACAGGTTCTGTCTCGTCTTCAAGACTGACGGCTCCGTTACTGACTGGGGCTGGAAATTCACTGTCAAGGTCGTGGTAGATGAAATTGATTACGTGGACTGTTCGGTTATGGAAGCGAGCAAGAATTTAGGATATGGTGTTGGAGTCATGAGGGAGGGACGAGGAGGCCAGAAGTTGGTGCCTAGCGACGAGGTGCTCGGTTTCTTGGAGAAAATGAACGCAAGCGGAGAGACCAACGCCGGCCTCCTTAACCAGAAGACGCATCCGAAGAATGATTATTCATCCCAAAGTGCGCTGCGAGAAGTTGCCTTAGAAGGCGAAGAGGGCGCTGATGCGAGGAGTGCTAGGCAGAAAGGCTCTTCAGGTGGGATTGGAAGCATTCTTGCGGTTATGTACGACCTAACTCCTGTGATCGAAGTGCCGGGGAACAATGGAGCTCCCGCGGGCCAGGGGAATCAGCTAATGACTCTAAGCAAAGGGAAGGAAGTCAGAATCGTGGAAGAGAGGGGATATTGGGTTAAGATTGCCCTAGTCGGGGCAGAGGCTTCGGATGGACTAAGACTTAGGGGGAGTTCCGCTACTGGTGGTGCCTTAAGTTCCGAGGGAGGAGATTCCAGCATGACAAGCACCGCTGAAAATAATACTAGCAGTAACGACGATAGAAGCGGACAAAATCCCACATCCTTGGACGCTGGTATTGGTTGGGTCAAGAGGCGGAGCGACGACGCGGAGTTCCTTTGCTTCCCTGGCGAGGAGAATGATTTGAGGTCGAAGTCTTCGGAAGGTTCTGGTGGGGGGGAGTCGAACGACGGTGAAAGTATCAACCTCCAGCTCGAGGATCTCAAGGGAGGGGGGTTCGGCATCGGCGAGGATGACCTCGACGACGACGAAGATCCAAAGAAGAAGATGAAAGGTCTTCACAATCCTGTCTGGGAGGTCAGCGATAGCAGCAGGGCTGAGGGAGGCGAATCTGATGCATACGACGGAGCATTCGGATACATTGCTTCGGATACTGTCAGGAGCGCAATAGATGAGCTCGAGAGCCTCACGTGGGCACTAAGCTCTGCCGTGAGCATCGGCTACAGCCAGATGACTTTGACAAGTCTCATCCCTCAGCTTCGACTCTACGGACAGTGGGACATCGAGGAGGAAGACATGGAGAAGTTTCTTGGCATTGTCTTCGACAGGCAAAAAGGGGAGTTCAACAAGAAACCCCTCGACGTCATCAAGGAAAAGATTCAGAAACTTGCCGTCACAGAACCAGGAACATCAGGGGTCGACAAGACTGCTTTGTTGCAGAATCTTTGCGCGAACAGTCTGAAAGTCATGGAGGAGAAGATAGCCCAGTCTAGCATAATACCCAAGTTTAAGGCCGTCAGAAAGCACATAGGTACAACCCACAATTACCAAGATAACATGGATAAGTACTGGCGCGTCAAAATCCCTGGGGCTCTCAAAGTCAAGATCACTTTTGACCCTCTGAGTAGTACCGAGACCGATTGCGACTACGTGAAGATATACCCTGCCGGGGACAGATCTTCTCCTCACCTTGGCCCTTTCCATGGGAGAGTGAACAACAGCGACAAGAATTATCCTGGAGTAAATAGGCCGGCGGTGTGGGTCGATGGAGGTGACGTTGAAGTATACTTCCATTCCGACTCAAGCAATAACGACTGGGGCTTCGAAATGGACATTGTTGGCATCATGCCTCCTCTTCCTGGATCCGAGGATGCCAAAAAGGGAGGGTTAGGGTCGGACTCGGCCTCTGGAGGGACTCCAAGTTCTTGCAAGAATATGTCCATGGCGCTTGATGCGAAAGTTGATTTCGCGTCCTGGGTTCTTGAAGCTGGTGGGGAGGTTGGGGTAACTAGAAGATGGATGAGAAAGAGGAAGGTCTTCAGGATGCTCAGAAAGTTACTTGAGGAGGGTGAAAAGACGGGAAGTGATGGAGAGTGGAAAGATAGGATATATTCCCTTCTTGAGAGCCTCTTCGCGAAGGCTGGGCCTGACGATGCTTACCCAGAGCTTGAGGATGACAGGAGAGAAGTCGTCAAGACCGTACTTTGGGTGGTCCAGAGAGCAACCGAAAAGATCACGTCTTCGGCCTTTAATTCTTCGAAGTTCCGACCCAGCGAAGTCCAGTCTATGGCGAGTTGTGCGTGCATGGGGTACAGGTATGTTGAAGGAATGGAGGAGTGGAGCGGAGGGAAATTCAGGGTCGGGGATGACGGAGATAAGTGGCCTGTATGGCTTAAAAGCCTCATCGAGTGCAAGGATGGCCTAAAAATGATCGAGAGGCGAACCATCCCTTCGTTTGTCGTTTCAAAGGAGATCCTACCTAGACTCTCAAAGAAGAACACCACTTTTATGGAGAGCGAGCACCCGTACACGTCCTCAACTTCAAACGAGCAGAGATTTAGCTTTCCTGGGGCAACCCGCGTTTTTGTCATTTTCTCAAGCGAAACAAGTATGCCTCAAAACTCAGTAGTTGTTGTCAAGGGAAAAGATGGAGCTGTATTGAGAAAGTTGAAGGGTATGAAAGGAAAGACAGAGGACGGTATGCTTCTTGGGGATCGTTTTTGGGATAGGTACGGGTTGGTGGACCCGTTGGACGACGCCAACTTTTCTTGCTACTCACTTCTTCAGGTTGGAGACATTGTTGAGAGGGGAAGGGACTGGCGATGGGGAGCGGAGGGCGAAGGGGGGAATGGCGAGGTAAAGAGGCAGGCGGCTTGGGGCGCGCAGGAGAATCGGGGATTCCACGTCGTCTGGGATGATGGGTCGGAAGGCTTTTATAGGTTTGGCGTGAAGGGAAAGGGTGACGCAGTTTTTTACGACTTGAAGAGGGTCGGGGTCGCCGACACGAGTACCCGTTACATTGCCATCGAAGGCGATGGGGGGAGTATCGAGGTTGAGGAGCTCAAAGTTGCCAACAAGGGAGCAGTTGCCGATAAGGAGGGATGGGTCGGAACAGTTCAGTCAGGTCTCGGCAAGAATTTGGGGATGATTCCTTATTGTACAAAAACGGACTTCATGGGCGATTTCACAATCGGCTGCTGGTTCAACTGCGTCAATGGCGGGGGAGAGCTTTTGGGTAGAAAGGCAGACATGGATGGTTTGGAACTTTGCCAGTTCAAGATCATCGTGGAGGCTAACACGGCGGAAGTCGACAGCAATGCTCCGATGGACATTCAGATTGTCATGGGCAACGCAGAATTGGCTATTGGCTTTGAGAGGACGATTAGAAGTTTTGTAAGGAAGGGAGAGTGGTACTGGTTGGCATTAAAGGTGCAGGGTACGGAAATTGAGGTTGAGGCCAGAAAGAGCGGGGGAGGATCTGTAATCGGGAAGGGTTCGTTCAGTGGAGAAAGGCTCGGAGCGCCCTTTGACTCAGGGATTGTCATCGGTGATGGCTTCAGGGGCAAGGTCGCAGATGTCAAGGGCTGGAACAGGGCGCTCGGTGTAATTGAGATGGCTGGAATAAGCGACGGGAATGACATCGACGGCGACAAGGTGTTCAGGTATACTTTGCAGAAGGGCGAAGGGAAGAACGAGGTCGAAGGAGGGAGTGGAGGATTGTTCGGTGTCGGTGCAGGAGATTTGAACATCGATGAGGAGTTCAAATGGGGCAGAGGCGACAATAAGGACGAAGAGGACGGAAATTGGTGGGGCTGGAAGGTTGAAATGAAACCCATTTACTGCCTTGGAGACGAAGTTGTGGAGGAGGAGAAGAAAAAGATGGAGAAGGAATTTGGGGCCGGTGGGTTGGGACACGATTACGCTTTGGTCAAGTATGCGAACTCAGTGAGCGTCACCAAAAATCTTACGACCGATGGAATTTTGCGGACCGGCTGGGAGGATATTAGCCCTTTGATTGAAGATTTGACAAGGAGTCCCGTCCTTAGGGAGCTTTGTCAGATGGAGGCTGAGAGCGAAGGGCTCAAACCCGTCCTTGCGAGGTGGAAGATGGTCCAGATGGTGAACAAGCTCTTGAATAACTGCCTCGCGTTGGTGGATTTGTCCAAGTTTGGGAAGGTTGGAAGGTGAGGCGGCAGAGCGAGGAGCTAAAAATAGCGTCTCTAGTGACAAATACCGCGCACCCTCGCACTTCCGTACAAGGCGCGCTCCCTCTATAATCACCGTAATAATTATCATCCCTCATCCCAACCCCTTTCGCGATTCGCTTCCGCTCATCGCAGCCTCGCCTATGGAATAAGCAAGATGAGGAGGCTCATATTTAGGGGAATAAAGGTTCCATGGTGGGAAGAAGCCCTCTCTGTTACAACGATATCCACGGACAACATGTTCGAGGTGAAGATAAGTAGGAGCAGAGCGACGAAACACATCAGAAACGGGCTGTGTGACGTTGGTGGGAGATGGAGTTGCTTTGGGCAGGCCTTCAGACAGATCCATAGGATCCACCCTAGCAACCTGAGGAGAGGTGGCCAACTTTACAACACGACATTCATGGGCGAGCGCGCGCATGACGCTGGTGGCCCTTACAGGGAGACTTTCTGCGAGTATGCTACGGAGCTAATGAGTTTGGCAACCCCACTTTTCATACTTGCGCCTAACGGGAGGCACGCTGTCGGAATGAATAGGGACGCATGGGTGCCAAATCCTAGCTCCTATAGTGTCGCTGGAAGCGCTGCCGCAGAGATGTACGAGTTTGTGGGGAAAATTTATGGGATAGTTGTGAGGAGCAGGGACTATTTGAACCTGACGATGCCTAGCATGGTCTGGAAGAAGGTGAGGCGGGGGG
>JGI24540J26637_10000596_pt1 | contig 15294 bp, 7 predicted proteins | sample NorSeaMetagenome_FD_26637 | JGI IMG/M metagenome (IMG submission 26637)
GGGGGGTGGGGGGGGGGGGAGCGAGCCAAAAGACGAGGCTGTGCCAACAAAAGAGACGACCAGAGCCAAAGATACTATGCAGTGCCGAAATCTAGCTGCCTCGTTACCTTACCTTACGTCTCGTATTCTCTCCGCGCTTCGTTTCGCCCGTTCGTAGATAAATTGGCCAGAAAACAGCTTCACCAGATTCATATCCGCCGCCATAGATATCATTAGCTTCAACTGGCTCTTCAGGCTTATGGATCCCATTACGGATCGATTCTACATCAACGTCAACTACGCCTATTGGGACGAGTACGTTAGAGTCATGACGCTTGTTTCAACTATTGTGCTCTCGTGGTGCGCTTACTACGTCTACTTTCGACTTTGGACGAACGCGCATGAATTCAAATTACTCTATGGCATTGAATGGCCAAGTGCCAGGAAAACGACCGTCGAGATGATTATTTCGTTTGTCGTGATAACCACATTTTTCAGTCTTGTCTTTAGCGTCTTTGTTCCCGAGTGGCCGATTGGTGATATTGCGTCGGTAAGATTGGACGAGGAGCGAAGTCGAGCTGGAGCGAAGCGACAGCAACGCATCGTCTAACCATATAAGGAAAACCTCTCCTGCTCGTCGCTTCGCTCCTCCCGCTTTGCTCATCTCAGATTTACCTGTACATCCTTGGCCCGGGTTGCCTTGCGCTTTTCGCCAAACTGGCCTTTGACGTCATGGGAAGGTTCCTCTTTAATGAGTTCCTTCGAAAGACGACCGAAGATGAAACCCAAATCTTCTTTCACACACTCAAATTGTGGAAAAAGAAGCTCTGTCTCTTCTTCGTTCTAGCCTCATACCTCCCGGTCGGGACTGCCCTTTTGACGGAAACAAAGGGCAGGATTGAAAATTGGACGGAAGACTTTGAGTTTGCCCAGGCAATCCTACTCATCGTCATCAGCTTCAGCTGGCTGGTTGTATTTCCGGTCGGCCTTGGACTCTACACTAAGCGCCGTTTCGATAGAGTTTTGGAGGCGAAACAGAAGCAGAAAAAATCGCTTCTGCTTGGAGATCGAGACGTGTTCGATGACGCTAAGCAGGAGGCACGCAATGCAGAGCCTGTTCCTGCAGCAGTTGACGCTCCTGGTGGCGCTTCCGGTGATGCTCGTCCGGGTGCTGCCTCAGATTCTTCTTCTCGTGGGTGCATACCTTGCAGCTCTCTCGAAAGCCTCTTCGTGGTAGCAGATGAGGAAAGAATCTCAAACTCGAAGGTGAGGCGGCGGAGCGATGACTTTATCGTCAAGTCATTTAACTTACAACCCCTCTCGGGCTCGCTTCACTCCTTGCAGGTCTCATTCCTTGAGATGGAAAGGTCCTCGAGCGAGAAGGACAAGCTTCTGGTCACACTAGAAAAGCAGCGGTGGTGGAACAGAATCTCTCCGGGAGTCCTAATCAGGATCTTGACCAAATTCACTCTCGCGGTCCTTCGACGAATTTTGCCCAGCTTTTTCGATGATGCGATCCTCCGCCGTGCGGTTGAGGGCAAGAAGTCGAGGGCCGAAGCGATAGAGAATCTCCAAGGGGAGTTCGATGACCTTTCAAAGACGGTCAATGACTGTGAATTGGAAGTGCTCAAGAGGGAACTCTTTTCTCTCTCCTGGAGGCATCTCACCACCAAGTTAACGATCCAGAAAAAGGAGGAAAGGACATTGATTAGGACATTAGACAGAGCTGAGAAAAGGGCGATCACGGACAAAACTGAGGCTGAGGAACTTGACGACTCTGAGAACCTCAAATTCTTGACGACTGAACTTGAGGAGATTGAAGATGAAATTGTGAACTCCATGATGAAGAGAAGGATTATTATCAAACGGGTTCTCTTCCTCTGTAAGCAACCTGGATCTATATACTACGATCTGGACAGCAAGATCCGTCGAAGATTGATGAAGGTCCTTGAAGGAAAGTATGAACCGCTAGAGAAAGTACCTTCATTTTGGAGGAGGGTGCATTATTATCGTAATGCCCTCGTCTTGAGCGACACAAGAAAGAAGCTGAACCTGTACATGAAAAAGAGGCAGCTCATATCTCTTGCAGCGAGGCTCGAGTTACTTTACGCAGTTGAGGAGTTGTTCATGGCTGTACGAAGGAACAGGTGAGGCTGGGGAAAGGACTGAGCGATGAGATGAGAGTAACTTTTGAGAAGTACATTCCCTAACTGAAACCCACAACTCGCGTCGCAGTCCTTCGGAAGTTCTCAAGTGGATGTACCATCTGAAACCTACCGCTGAAATGATTGACGAGCACCTCAATAATGCAAGTGCTTCGATCGCAGGTGGCGTCCTCCTGGCTACCCCTGCCGAGACGAAGTGGGGGTCGGCTTACGTTGTGCACGAGAGAGGCAAGGACGCCAAGAAAATGATTGATCCTATCGTGGCATATGAGGTAGTACAGAACATGCAGTTCCTCTCAGAGAACCTGGATGCTGTGAATGCGAGAGAGTGCAAGGAGGAGACCGATGACGACAGGTTGACCAGGAACAAGATGAAGGGGGCAGGCAGCGCTGCAGGGAAGGAAGTTCTCACAAAGGAAAGGGGGCGCAGTGATACCTCGAGCGATATTTCGAAAATGAACAGCGGCACTTCCTCCAGATTGTCCTTCAGCAGAACTAGTTCGGGATTTGGTCTCAAGAGAAAGCCATTGTGTGACTTCAAGTCTGGAGCAACCGTGCTGCACTATGCGATGGATCGCTTTGATATGGACTCAAGGAGCTTAGACATAATACACACCTTAATCTCCGGAGGCATGGACTGCTCGATCAGCAGTAACCTTGCCAAAAGCAGAAAGGGTGATGAACTTAAGGTGGGAGGGTCCAAGAAGAGTCGTGTCGATGCTCAGAGCGTTTCCAGTTCTGAAGGTGACACCGTGAGAGATATCATACAACAGCGCAGGAATGATGCTTGCAAAGAGGTGAAAGGTGCGAAGGAAATGAATGCGGAAGAGGTGAATGTTGAGAAAGTCAGACCGATGACGACGTCAAAACTTAAACAGATCAGCGATAAAAGTGAGTACGGAGTCACCAATATCCTCGCGACCTATATTTCAGGAGAGTTCGACAGCGTCAAAGCTCTCAAGGAGGGCAAAGGCTGCTCAGTCAAGAGGTTGTCCCGTTTGGAACGAATGAAGAAAGAAAGCGAGAGGCAACGCAGGAAGCTCCGCGATGCGGCTTTTGTTGAATTCTGCGATGAACATAGCAATCCAATAGACATGATATTCAACATGTACGAAGACGGCTTCTGGTGGTGGAAATTTTTTACTCAATTTTTCGAGAGAGGAGCCTTAATTTTCATCGTCACCTTTTGGGGGGGTGAGGAGGGTACTGCTATGTTTGGACTGGTACTATCGGCCGTTCTTATTGGCATAATGATGCTTGGTTCCTGGTGGGCGGAGCCCTTTATTGACCCAGAGCAAGATGACATCGATAAGATAACGCGCCTTACAAATTTTATCAATATTATCATGGGCGTCATTGTCGAGAGTGGCGCGGAAGGGACGGACACTGCCGCCTTATTCGTCCTGTCATTTGTCAACTTGGCTAACTTTGTTGCCATAGTAAGGAGCCTCAAAATTGTTGAGCTCTTAGATGGCTTTGCAGGTGTTATCGCTTCGGCCCGAGACTACCAGAGAAGGTTCTTGTTGGATGAAGAGATCAAGAAGCAAGCGCTCTCAGTTGATCTTCTCTCTGCTATTTGCGTAGGGGACAAGAGCAAGGCGATAAACTTGACGAAGGAAAAGCTGCTCAACTTTCATTATTCCATTGAAAGTAAGGAAGCGCTGGGGACATTCAAGAAGAGGCAACTAGAAAAGGAAGGTGCCAGCGTTGGGAACGTAACTGAGTCGGTCAGGGTTGGTTGGACTCTTGCCCACGCTGCTGCAGCAAGTGGCGACCCTGAGATCTTATCGAGACTCGTCGGCAAAGGTTCTCCTATTGATAAGGTCGACATTGAAGGCGAATCTCCCCTCCATGTTGCTTACAGGTTCGGGAGCATGCTCGCTGCCAAAATCTTGGAGCAAGCTGGGGCAAACACGGGAGCAAGGAGCGACCGAGTGCTCGAAGATGGCACTGTAGTAGGATTCAAGCCTGCCGAACTGCTTGATTCCGAGAGTATCATCAAGAGCTCGGAGGCTGGAAGGTTCAAGGATGTAAGGTGAGGCAAATCAAGGAGCGAAGCGACGAGCTGATAATGTCAGCGTTGGGAACGAAAATTACACATGCTCGTACCTTCGTACAAGACGCACCCCCTCTCCAACCACCGCAATAATTCTCATCCCTTATCCCAACCCTTTTTTCGATTCGCTTCGCTCATCGCAGCTTGCTCGTTCATATGAGCGCTGCAAAGGATGACAACTTAAGGGCTGGGGAAGTTGGGCTAGGCGGAACAGACACTCAGCACAATTTGCAGGATGAGCTGTACTTTTATGATAATGAAAGCATCATCGACGATGCTAGCCGAGGTGCGTTTGGTGTCTTGGTGAGGAAGGAAGATTTCCATAAAGTTCTCAGAAAGATTCAGAAAACTGTATACAAGGTTGGCAACTGGGAGAGCATGGTCGCTTTCATGGAGGCGTTCATGGGTCTATACGGGAGAGAGGAGAAAATGGAATTCGGCGATAAGGAAGCCAAGTTGAATGACAGGGCACTTCAGGTGCTGAGCCAGCGGATGGCAGCGAGGCCTTCGGTATTTCCGACGCAGTACCTCATGGGGAACAATACGGTCGGAGACGTGGGTGCAAAGGCTATCGCGGATGCTCTTGTGAGGATCGGGGTGAATTTGCGCCTCGAACAAGGACTTGGAGGAAGGGCGAACAACGAAGAGGAAAACGATGAAGAGGACAGCGAAGATATTTCTGGAAACGAAGAAGAAAAGAAAGGGGCGGAAGGAGAGGATGGGGAGGAAATTGAGAAGCACCTCGAGATCACCGCTGAAAGCTTCAAGATCGGGAAGCTCCAAAAAGAGGATTTCACCTGTTCAACCGCAGGAGGTGTTAGTATAAACGACGAGAAGAAAGCCAAATGGGTACAGAAGTTGTTAGTTGGAGCAGAGGACGATGAGGAGAGGCATCAAATAGTCGAGAATCTCTGTAAAATTGCTTCTCCCAATGTTGCGCACACTTGCAGGCGAAACAAGTGCAGGGTAATCGGAATCAACGATGAGGATATTGGTGGCTTCGTAAACGCCAACTACGGCAAGAGTACATTTCTAACTCTGCACTCCGGGAAACACGTCGCTTACGATATTGACCTCGGCAATAATAACATAACGAACGATGGTGTTAGGGACCTACTGTTGGCGTGCTGGGGCGGTAGAACCCACAGTCTAGACAGCGGGGACGACGTGTTCCACTCGGGCGACGCCCCAATCGCGGCGCTTGACTTGAGCAACCAAACGGAAACGTTGGACGAAGAAAGCTTCAAGAACCTTGGTTCCCTGGCACGCTCGGCTTTGTACGAAAGTGAGAAGGAGAAAGAGAAGAAGGGGGGGGACAGGGAGGCAAAGGGTGTCAAGGGACAGCTGGAGAAGCTGCATTTGGTTCAAGACTGGGGAATAGGAGCGGAAGATAAGGTTGTGCCCTTCTTCGGAAAGGAGAGTCGAACTTGGAAAGAAGACGGCGCAAAGGCCAGGGGAAATATCGAAGATGGGGGGAGACTGCTGAACCACGACGACGTCAGTCTAATCAGTGCTATCCTTAGCAACCACAGAAGCGCGACGATGCTCGACATCAGCGGCCACGAGTTGCGCAGCGACAGTCTCGAGCTGCTGTCGAGATACATTTTGAACCGCTGTAATAACACCATCGAGGTGCTGGACCTTGCGTACAACGACTGGCGCGCAGGGCCCCAAAGCGCTGAGAAGGAAGAGGTGAGGTTGGACGAGGAGCGAAGTGACGAGCTGATAACGGCATCTCTAGTGACGTATACCGCGCGCACTCGTACTTCAGTACAAGACGCGCGTCCTCCGTAATCACCGCTATAATTCTCACCCATTATTTCAACCCCTTTGGCGATTTGCTTCGCTCATCGTAGAATTATCAATTGATAGGTGAGGCAAGCGACTTCACTTTGACAGGGATTGAGGAACTTGCGATGTCCATAAGCCGAGAAGGTAGCATAATCAAGTCTCTTGACTTGGGAAGCTGCAAACTCGGGCCTGCATTCAGGAACAAGACCCAGTCTCCCATTTACGTGTTGATGGAGGGTTTGCGAAAAAGTGGTGGGAACCACAGGCTTGTCAGCTTGAATTTGAGCAACAACGACATGAGCACCCTTGAGGCTGACTGCATCATTGCAGCGATCCGTTGCGAAAAAATGGTTTTTCGTAACGTGAAAGAGCTGAATCTCGGAGACAATCCGAACTTCTTCTATGCCCACGACACTGCTTCCGACTTTTGCAACGCACTGAAAACAAGTGGGAAGGGAGAGCTGAAATTGGAGCGCCTCGTGCTGAACAACACTGGCGTAGAGAACAAGGAGAAATGTAAACTGTTCAGCAACATTGTCAACTCCTGCGAGAATCTGAAGACTCTAGTTCTGAGCAAGAACAAATTGACGGACGTTGGGGCAAGATTCCTTTACGTGGCACTGAGGGAGAACACCAACTTAAAGGAGTTGGATCTGAGCGAGTGCGCTTTGACCCATTCGTTCTGTCTCAACGATTCGGCGCATTTATTGGTCAAGAACAGGACTCTTGAGGTTCTAAACTTGAGCAAGAATGAAGATTACTTCAGTAATGGGGGAGATCATTTCGCTGGGAGGGCTGTGGAGGGGCATGAAATAGCTGAAACCATGGGGATGGCCCTGATGAATCTGGTGGACGAGGAGGGAGACGAAATGGAGGGCAGTGATGATGACGACAAGTGTGCATCCTCTGGTTACGGGGGGGGCTCAAACATTGCCACAGAGGACGAACAGGTAAACCTGATTTTAGGGAAAGGGTTGAGAGAGTTCTCCGAGATCCCTCTGTCGCGCTGGTATCGGACGGAGGAAGAGGGGGGAAATGTGAACATAGAAAAAGTTGAGATTGCGCGCTTCGCCACGAATGACTTCGTCATTTTCGTTGACATCGGAGGTGGTGATGAGAGAACGGTCGAAACGAATCTCTTTGGACCTGACGGCCTGCACGTCAAGTGGTCTGGCAACACTGTAGTCTTTGATAACGAGAAGAAGGGGGAGGATAATTCCTTTGGGATGAAAAACGATGAAGATGAATACTTTTGGGGGGAAATGGTTAAGTGGGAGGCGGGGAATGACGATAAAACGAAGACGAGATTCGTTGGGGACTTTCCGAAGAGCGAGAAAGAATTGATCAAGGGGGAAACGGAAATTGCTCGGATTGAGGGGGCCTTGGGGGCTGAAGGGATCGGGAGGATTGTGTTGAGGTCTCCAAGTGATGGGAGATTTGCGCAGCCTGTGGTGACCCATGCCCTTGGAATCGACAGTGACCCGCGTAATCTCAGAGTGTGTTCAGGTATTGGTTCAGTTGGCGCAAAGATAGTTGGAAAACTTCTCCTTAACTCTCGTTCGTGTCAGTTCCTACGATGTTTGGATATCTCCAACAACAAAATCTCGGCGAATGGGGTCAACGCGCTGATCAGCAGTATGCTTGGTTTCACCATGTCTAACGCTATACTCCAGGAGCTTAACGTGAGCCACAACATGCTCGGTAGAGACGGTGGCCTAACATTTGCAGATTTCATTAGAAGGCACAAATTCGTTGAGACTCTCAACCTCAGTTTCAACAATTTGGATGGGGTTGCAGCAGAAGAAATCGGAAAGGCTCTTGAGGTGAACAAAACCATAACGAGTCTGAATTTGAGTGGAAACAAGAAAGTCAACGAGGAGGAGAGGAGATCGCGCAGCGAAGCCGGCGGTTCCGATCGCAGAGAAACCTTGTTCTTCGGGCTCACCGAGCTGCTAAAGAGCTTGAAGAAGAATAAGACAATTAGGTTCCTAGACTTGAGTGACCGAACTTGCCTCAACATGAAAAGAGAACAGGCAACGCTGTGCGCGGAGTTCCTTGCGGACAAATCGTGCGAATTGGTAGAGTTGAATCTGTCCTCCAATCAATTGAACAGCGAGACTAACGTTCTCTTTGGTGCCCTCAAGGCCAATAAGAGGTGAGATAGGACAAAGCGAAGGAACGAAGGACGGCTGGAACGAAGGCTGGCTGGGGCTAAGTGACAGCAGCACACCGCGTACCCACATAACTAACAACCTTCTGCTCCTCGCTTCGTTCCTCGCAGCCTCGAGACTCTCAAGCTTGGCAACAATTTCTACGGGAACGCTGGATGTGACGCATTATGCGACATCTTGGACGACAACTCGACACTTACTTACATTGATGTTCAGAACAATCACTTCATGGGTGAAGATGCGGGGGCAATCCTCAGCGCTTCGATCTTGAACAATCAACGAATATCAACGTTTGTTCTCGACAATAACGACCTTCCTGACGCCGACAAAATGGTAATCCAAGACCATCTTGATACAATCAGAAGGACGGGTGATTCTGTGACTGTCGACGAAGTGATTGCCAAATTTCAGGACAACAACATCAGTGACGGTGGTCTCATGGTACACCTTTTTTATAAGGCGAAGTTGAGAAGTGCCATGGGGATCGGGCAGGGCTGGACTGAGGAGAAGCAGAAGAACTTCGACGACACCATTAGGGTCGACCTTTTGGGGAAGATTAAGAACAGCTGTATGAAGTTTGCCTTCGCTGAACTTGTCGTCGCGCACCTGTCAACAATTGTTGTTGAGAAGAGCGAGCAGAACGTTNGTACGCCAATCATCGACAGTGTGAAAGAACTCCTCACTTTGGAAGTGGATGAGGCTGCAGAAACGCTTTGTCGCGACCCTAAAGGCTACTGGGACCTCTTGAAACAGAGGGATGAAGCAGGTTCCAAGGACGAGAGTATCATTAAGAATTACGAAGCAAAGAAAGCGGACCGTGAGTTGCTCTTGGCACGACAAAAGAGCGTCGTTGGGGCCCTCTGTGCGCTCTGCTCCAGTTTCGGGACGAAAGAGGAGATTTGGCGAGGCAAGCTCAACCATTTGTTCTTTAAGTTCCTGAGCAAGGTTCTTCTGCGCTTCAGGACGAGCGGCGGCGGTGGTAACGAAGATAGTGGGTTTTACTACAGGGCGAACTGGACTCTGCCGTGTGTGTACAAGGAGTTTGAAGGATTCCACTTCTCGATCAAGTGGGGCGCGTCGGAGATGCTGAAACTGGAGAAAATGGGTTTCGCTAAGGAAAGAGGTGATATTGGTGCCCTAGCTTTCATGAGAAGCCAAACCAGGAGTCGCTTTGGTTCCAACAACCACGAACAAGTGCTGCGGGAGTCTGCGGCAAAGATCTCTTGGGGCCTCAAGGTCCTCAAAATTTCGACGGAGGAAAATGAGGCCAGCAGCTTGAACGATTCCTGGAGAGTCAAAAAGGTCGTCGAGAGCGTCACAGGGGAGTGCATTATGACCTTGATCAGCGTGCTCAAGGTGGTCAACAAGAAGGCGCTACGCAAGCATTTCGTCACCGAAGAAGAACTCGGAGGCTGGGCTGAGGTACAGATGATCTCCCTGAGGCTTTTGCAACGATACCTGCGACAAGGGCGAGAGACTGGAAAGGGGAGGGTTGGAGCTGGAAAGGAAAAGGGCAGCTTTGACGCGTTGATTACCGAACACGCTTTGAAGCTGCTGAAGGAGATCATCCAGTCTGCCGACACAGAGCTTAATGTAAAAGTTCGTACAAACGCTCTGCACGTGCTCGAACTTTGCAGTGATGATGTGGTCTTTCAGCAGCGCACCATCTCAAACGCCAACAACTGGCTGATATGGGAAGCAAACAAGGAAGGTAGTAACGTGGATAAGAACGATGCGAGCGTAAGCGGTCTCATTAGAGCACAAGCTGCAAGAAGGAGGTCTGTTAAGACCGCGAGGCTAAGCCAAGACGAGACAATGAAAGCTGAACTTTCTCCTTCCAAGAAAAGATGGAATAAGGTGATGAGGAGCAGCCTCGTAGCAAGTGGGTTCAAGTACAAGGGGGCGCAACCTCTTATATTGTTCATCTTCGAATGTCTGCATCGCCTGTGCGAGTCATACAAAAAGGGGGAAGCTGTTGAGGCAGAGGATCTCTTCTTGTGCAAAATAGGAACATCAATTTTGGCGAATCTAATTCTTTGCGACTCGCCGAACGGTGCCATGACAATCTGTGCGTTCTGTTGCTTGGACTACTTCTTCGACGTTTTCAAACAGAGCTTTGATGCCGAACAGAAGCACACCGGTCAAGGCCACCCCTTGGATTTGGCGCTCAACTGCAGCATGATCATCCGGAGGCTGGCAAACACCCACTGGGGGTGCATCGAATTGACTAAACAGTACAGTGAACGCGTCGTTGACATGTATGCAATGGCTGTCAAGGGTATCAATGCTCTAGCGGCCGAGGGAGTCGAGGTCAGAGCCCAAGATGAGTGGAGTGTGGCAGTTTTTCACGAGAAGTGTTTGAAGATTAAGGAGAATTCCGTGGCTGCAATGGCCAACGTTATGTGCTGCGTTGGCGAGGCTGGAGGTAAAGGAAATAAGATGCTCCTGGCAGCGAGGGAGACAATGCTGCGCAAGATCTTGGAACCCTCTGAAGTGGTTGTATTTCACGAGATCGTCAAAGACATTAGATGCGTCCTTAGGGGAGACGTTGGGGATGGGACGGGAGGTGGAGACCACATGTTTTTGGCCACAAGGTTCATGTCGCTTATGAGCGTGCACGCTGTAGCCAGTGGACTTCCGATCGGCAAGCTCATCGTAGACGAATGCTCTGGGAGCTTTGTGTTAAGGTGCGAGAGCTTCAAAATGGAAGGGGCCTTCGGGAAGATTCAAGACCCGGCAGAATTTCTGGGCCAGTGCCTTTTCGTTCTCAAGGATTATTTCTTCATTGAAAGGAGCGTTACCTTGAAGGAGGAAGAGATAGTAAAGGAGGAGGAAGAAGTCTTTGTGAAAGGGAGAAGGGTCCTCTACAAGAACGAAGGCAACAAGGCGGACATGTTTGTGCAGATGGTGGATGGCAATAGGACACAGAAGAATAATGACGGGACTTACTCAATATCCAACAGGGTCCAGTGCATTCGTTATGACAACGGTGACATGGCCATCTTTCATGGCAAGGGAAGTATCGTGGAGTACTTGGAGGTGTTTCGAGGTGAAGTTGACCTCGAAGGAAGGGGTAGCATGGTGTCGACTATCTGGGGTGGAACTTTGTCCGCCGCTTCGCAGGTGATGAAGAGTATGAACACGCGCAAGAGTGAAGGCGGAGGCAGCATCTGGGCTGCAACTGTTAGCAGTTGGAAAGATTATTGCGTGAGGATCATTGAGATTGGTCAAAGTGTTGAAGGCCACGTGAGGGAGGAAAGCTTGGGAGGGGTTTTCGAGCTCATGAGCTACTTGGCGAACGAGATTGCAGACTTCAGGGATCCAAAGTTTCTCGACGGATGCGTGGACGAGCTGATGTTGCAGAGGAGTAATAACTGGTGGCCGCTTATCTTGGAAGGGTCCCTTGCCTACTGTGGCGCTGTCATTGGCGGGAAGCAGATGGAAATGCGAGGAAAGGTAGAAGAATGCAAGGGATGCCTCTTGGAGAGACTCTTTGCGAATGGGCCGGAGATGATTGGAGGGGAGAGATTTATGGACTTGATGTGGGAAGTACTGAGGGGGGAAGGTGCCTATGGCGCCACAAGGTTGCCAATCCTTTACAATCTGGGAACACTCATCTTGCGTTTGTCGGACGGGGAAGATGAAGTCGTCACGAAGTCATTTGTGAGCAGGAAGTGGGGAGAGAAAGGTTTGGAATGGGTAGAGGCATTGTGTGGCTTTGTCAATGTTGCCTGTGACCCCCACAGGCTAGTCGACGTGTGGTCCAGGGTGATCATGAGGTGCCTACGTTTCTCGCTTGAAAGTGGGGGTGCAGGCTGCGATGACTTTTTGAGAGTCGTTACTTTGTTGCTATCTAAAGATCCGGGGGAGGGAAGGAGAGGGTCTACCGACGAGAACGTCCCACTGGACAAGGCTTACTGGGGCTGCAACCTGAGTATCGTTTTGAAAGCTTTAGGTTCGTTGCTTGGGTGGCATGACACAATGGGACTGAACATTGCCATCGCTGGGACATCAGGAAGGGAAGGATTCTACGAAGTGCTGATTCCTGACAAGAATACTTACAGCAGCGTCCTCGGAAGGTTCCTGGATTTGACTAGGACGGTGGACCTCGAGGTCTTCGACTCCTCCCCAACTTTTGTAAGTGATGACCGCCTGGATTGCGGAAGTTACAGCGATAATTTGCTGAAGATCGTCACCGGACTCTTTTGTTGTCCTTGCTTCAAAGATTATGTCCTCTCGAAGGAACACGCAGCGACCAGGTACATTAAGCCTAAGTATGCCTCTGACCTAGAGTGGGTGTTCATACTACCCTTCTTGCACAAGACAAACGAATCAAGAAAGCTAGCGTTGAATGTGAGGCGGAGCGAAGAGTGGAGTGAATGAGCGAAAACGGTGAAGGAAGCAAACTGCACGTGTTTTCTCTGTAAGATAAGCTAACCCGTCGCTCATCGCATCGCAGCTCATTGCAGAAATATTCAAAGGAGATGACGCCGCCAACATTTTCAAGCACAACGGGGCCGTGTTCAACCAGCTGCAGGCCAAGTTCTGTGGAAAGGAAGGGGGTGTTAGTGGCGATGTTCAAGAAGAGATTGCCAAGATATTCATCACCATACGTGGGAACGGCGCTCACGGCTTCGACAGTCATCTTGCTACCTTCACGCGTAATTGGTTAAATGTCGACGGTAGGCAAGCGTTTGCGCTCGACGCGCCAATGGCAGGGCGGTTCGACATGGGAAAGCAGATTCACGCACCCAGGTTCTTGCTCACTTTGATTTTGGACTACTTTGGACAAAGGACGAGCGACTTGGAGAAGGTGAAGGGACTAGTTAAAAAGCAGCGCGATGGCTTCTTGGAGATATTGAAAACCAAAGACGAAGAGTTGAGAGAGCTTTTCGCCAAGTTCTGCCATTCCATGCTTCCCGAGCGGAGCAAAAGGTTTATCATGATGCAGAGGAAATCTGACCTGGAAATAGAGGCGCGCAGCATTGGTGATATCGACATTGGTGAAAGGTTGCAAATGTTGCGTGACGGGGAGGAAAGGGCGAGAGAGGATAGGAAGGAGAGGAAGGAGGAAACAATCGAAGTTTACAAGGAGCTGGTCGAAGGCTTGGATCCGTACAAGGCTCTCGAGGGTCTCGGGCCCAAGCTTTTGGACGAGGCTGGGCTGCTAGTTACCAAGGAGTTCGCATTGAAAATAGAGGCGCTTATAATCTCGCTCAGGGGTAGGACTATGAACGAATCTATGAAGTTGATATTTAGGGCGATCGGGATCCTCGTTGGAGGGGCGAAGAAGGGACCGGAGAAAGTTTTGGAAGAAATGCACAAGGGGTCATTAGAAGGTTTCATGAACAAGCTGAAGGAGGAAATTCTGAAGGAGGTTCGGAACAAGGACGGTGCTGCTATCAGTGTGAGGATGAACGACCTTCGCGGTATTCTTGCGGAGATAGATACTTTGTTGAGGATCAAGGAAGCCAATAAGAACCAGGATTATTTCGTCAGCAACGTTGACGAAAACGGCAACGTATTCCCTCGCGTACTAAAGAGCGATGTCAAAGAATTGCACATGCTGCTGCTTAAGTTGGAACGATTCGCCTTCTCGAAGAATCTCACGAGGGCGAGCAAAGCGAGAAGCGATCAGAACAAGGAAGAATTCGAACGCATTGTTGCGGAGGGGGAGGAGGTCCCGCGTGGATTGGGCAGTGGGGCTGGAGTAGCGAAGGAGGTAATGAGCATCGACGCTGCTGCGCACAGGGATAAGAACATTCCCGTCGTGGTGAGTTCCGCGTCCCATGAAAGCAGCGGGTTCTTCAAGGACACCTCCCTCGTTGCCAAGAAGCGAGCGGCACTGGTAAGATCCCAGGTGGAATCAAGCTTCTTCGTCATGATTATGAAGAGGTGCAGCGGGGTAAAGGCGGGTGAGGGTGAGGATTCTAAGAATTTGACCCTTAGGGCGCTGGAAAGTGTGGAACTAGTCTGCTACCTGGGAGAGTTGATTCTCGGGAGAAGCGGGGTCCAAGGTGAGGTCGACGTCCCAACGTGGATCGGAAGGCTGATGGACTCCCTCAACATTTCGCAAGAGACCAACAACCTCGGGACTCCGAGCGAGATCAAGGTGAGCGAATGGAGTGGAATGGGGCAACGCGGAGCGAATCGTAGCGCTGTCCTGAGGACATTACCAACTAAATAAACCATTTGTTTCGTGCCTCTCTTGTCACAGCTGCTCCACATGCTCTCGACATTAATGAAGCATGAGTACGCTTGGAAGCCGGGTGCATGCTTCGTGAGCGGTGGGCAAGGAAATGTGGATGCCTTGGTTTCGGTGGGCAAACAGGTGCTCAAGAAGGTGGCGACGATCGCCGAGAACGATGACATTCAAACGAAGTTGCTCCTCTTGCTCAACCTTTGGGGGCACCTGGTAGAGTTCAGGACTCATGAGGTCGCTCCCGTGGTCTTCGACACGGCAAAAGCGGTCTCCGAGCTGACTTGTTTGCCTATTGACATGAGGCTGGTGGCGTGGAGGCTCATGTTAGAAACGATGAAAAAGCTTGACAAGGGGACGTTTGCCGAAAAGGAGAAAGTAGTCGAAGGCATCAGGAGGCGCTTGGCTCTTTCGGGGGAGAAGAAGGACAAAGTATCGTTTTTTGCGGAGCTGACCATTGGGGCCGCCGAATTTTTCAAGGGCGGTGGAGTCGAGAGGGTTGAAGGAATCGTGAGCCACATTGCTGGTCATGAGAACTTCTGTGCGAGGCTAGGGAGGGAGGCCGATGAAGGGAAGAGGGTGAGACTCTGGACGGGTGGCCTGACCATGGCGACAGTGGGGACGGGAGCGACTTCCTGGAACTTGAGCTTCATGGATATTTCAAAGTTGGGGGTCGGGAAAGCTGGGATCAAATTCATCATGGGTCGGTGGCTCGACAAGAAGACGACGGGTGCCGAGGCACTAGCCTGCACCGAGGTACTCCTCGGGGTGATGAGTCTGGGAAGGTTCAAACCTGGAGGGGTTGACGTGAGGGATATCGGAGGAGGAGGGAGAAGTTTCGGAGCGTGGGACTGTAAGTTCAAGCGCAAGGTGGAGAGGGGGGCAGTGAAGGGGGCGATTGACGAATGGTTGGGCATGGGGGTGTTGAGGAGG
>JGI24540J26637_10000598_pt1 | contig 15273 bp, 15 predicted proteins | sample NorSeaMetagenome_FD_26637 | JGI IMG/M metagenome (IMG submission 26637)
CCCCCCGCCTCGAACCCTCTTCAAACAGGCCAAGGCAAAATGGTCTTTACAGACGGGTCCTCTTACGATGGAAACTTTCTTAAAGGTCGCCGTGATGGTAAAGGTACTCATGTTACGATTGAAGCTGATGGAAAGGAGTCAAAGTACTCAGGAGATTGGGTAGATAACACGATCCAGGGTCGGGGGATCGCATCCTTCTCTAATGGCAACGTGTACGAGGGTGAATTCTCGAAAGGCAAGATTGAGGGTGAGGGTGTGTTGACTACCGCTGCCGGCGATAAGGTGAGTGTTAGCCAATGTCTTTTTTTCTCCTCCTTCACTCTCTTTCTCCCCCCTAACACTTTTTCCCTGACCCCGTTGCCCCTTAGTACGTCGGTTCTTGGCGCGGGGAAAAAATGCATGGCCATGGAACATACTTCTACTCCGATGGCGACAGCTACACCGGGGAGTGGCAGAATGATAAGCGCCATGGTGTTGGAAAGGTTGTTTACTGTGATGAGCCTGGGGGAGAGGTGACAGAGTCTTACGATGGAGACTGGAAATTCGGCCACATGCACGGTCGTGGTAAGTATACCTACAAAGATAAGTCTACTTACGAAGGAGAGTGGGCTGAAGGGAAAATGGAAGGTGAGGACTGAAGCGAAGGACGGGAGGAGCGAAGCGACGACCTTTTTTACTACAGCACAATGGCTGACGACCTTCCACTCGTCGCTTCGCTCTTTTGCTCCTCGCGCTCATTGCAGGCTGGGGTAAATTCAACTTTGCCAACGGGAATGTCTACGATGGAAACTGGGCGAACGATGTGAAGGTGGGGTTTGGAACGCTTTCGTACGCTTCGGGAGAGCGCTATGAAGGCCAGTGGAAGGACGACATGGCGAACGGCGAGGGAACCCTGATTTACGCCAATCAGGACACTTACAAGGGAATGTGGGTTGCTGATAAAAAGCACGGTAGGGGGGAGCTGCATTACGTGAACGGCAACGTGTACAAAGGCGAGTGGGAAGACGATATGGCTGACGGGGAGGGCACTCTTTCCTACAGCAACTGCGACATCTATGAAGGCCAGTGGAAGAACAACCTTCGCGATGGACAAGGAAGGTTTACCTGCGCCAAGGACGGGTACATTTACAACGGCCTGTGGGCCCGGGGAAGCAAGAACGGAATCGGGAGCATCACAATGCCTAGCACCAAGGACGTCTTCAAGGGAGAGGTGAGTACACTATAGAGGTTATTATAGCACTATACATAACTAACAACCTCCCCCCACGCTCACGCCTCCACCAGTTCGTCGACGGTCGTCTCGTCGGACCGAAACTCTCGGATGGATCCCTGGTCTGGGCGTTCGCTGAAGACTCTGACTGGGCAAACATTGACTCGAACGCTTTTTGAGTTCAAAACATGAAACGCACTTTGAATTTATTCCCAAAACGCAATTTCTTATTTAAGAGCCTGATTAGAGCCTGATTTCGATATACGAGATCCATTATTTAACATCCTCAAAAATTATCGAACGAACTCAACCTTTCTCACCTTGCCTTGACACCCATCTTTTTATCCCTCCCTACCTTTGTCCTTGTGGGACGACCCTTCCGATATGGTCGGGAAACATGCGAATCCTTACGCTGCGTCTATTTTGGGGGCTCAAAAGACGATACCCATGACGCTTTCCTCTCCCATAAATCTTCACCCTCGTATCTCCTGGACAACAGCATCAAAATCAACCTCCCTGACAAACGGAGATCTACCAAAGTCAACTGCAGATCACCATTATTTCCAAATAGACTCTGTGCTCCTGTACGAGCACTTTTTCGCAGACCATGGTCCTCTAAATTTGGGCCAAACGGTCAGGTTCTGTCGCCTTGTCACGTCCCTTCTCTCTCAAAGGGCCCTAGCGGGAAAGAGGTTGGTTTATGTTTGCTCCTCGCACAATCATAGACGTTCAAACAGGTGAGGAGGGGAGCAATGTCTTCTCCGTCCTCTACGGAAGCCAAGGACTAACCCCTTTCTCTCTCCTTCCAGTATCTTTCTTATTTGTTCTTACCTTATAATCTGCGAGGGAAAGTCAGTGGCCGAGTCTTACGCTCCCTTCTTCGACCTCTCGCCCACGCCGTCTCCCTTCCGCGACGCTGCATTTTCCATCTGCCCTTACACCATAACAGTCATAGATGGTGAGGTTTGACGAGGGCGAAAGGCTGGAGCGAAGCGACAGCAGTAAAGCGACAGCAGCATAACGCCCACCAATATAACTAACAACCTCCCACTCGTCGCTTCGCTCCTCACCATCGCTCACTCCTCACAGCCCTCAAGGGTTTGAGCAAGGCCATGTCCCTTGATCACTTTGTGTATGAAACCTTCGACTCTGATGCCTACGATGATATGGACAAGCTCGAGAATGGAGATTGCACGTGGATTGTCCCCGGGAAGCTCATGGCTTTTTCAGGACCGCACAACCACAAGAAGGAAATATCGCCTGGAGTTTTCACCATGAGCATAGACGAGTATGCCCCACTTTTCAAAAGATACGGCGTCACTGGAGTTGTGCGCTTTAACAAGAAACTTTACGACAAGCAGGCGCTGACAAAGAGGAACGTAAACCATTATGACCTCTACTACGAGGACGGCGGGAACCCCACCGAGGCAATCGCCCAACGCTTCCTAAAAATTTGCGAGGATGAAAAGGGCGCTGTCGCTGTACACTGCAAGGCCGGCCTCGGCAGGACCGGAACCAACATAGGAAATTACATGATCAAGGTAGGGCCCATCATCCTTTCTCATTGGCCTCGCATTCTTTGCGCACTTAAACTCTAACAGAACTCCCTTGTCGCAGCACTACGGCTACACAACGAACGAGATGATCGCCTGGTGCAGGATATGCCGGCCCGGGAGTGTGGTTGGCCCTCAGCAACAGTTTTGTGCTGACTACGAATTCAAACTTGTCAGGGATGGAGAAGCGTTCAGAAGGCGAAACGGAGGGGGGGGTAATGGTGCGACCAAAATCGCGGCCTCAAGTGCCATTGTTGCGGCTAGATCTCCCATGAGGGCTGCTCCCATCTCTCCAGAGAAGGACGCGACAAACTTGCAGAATCTCTCGGCGATCAAAGCGAGGCAGGTTGCGACGAGTCCCGTCAAGCACAGGTCTAGACCCCACACAGGCAGCGGCTTTTCTTCTGGGACGATGCCCAAGCTAAGGTCAAAGTCGACTAGATCTACTGGAGGAGAGGCTGCTTCCCCATCATCGCTCTCAAGCAGTCGACCTAAATCCTCCTCGAGCACACTCCGCTCCTCAAGGTCGGGTGCAAGGAGGTAGATGGGGTGTGACTAGTGTGGTCAGTGCGTTAATATAAAAACTGCCTTGTTCAAAGCAAATATTCGTTTCATCGTCCTTAAAAACCACCGTCCCTAAAAATTAAAATGTGGACTTGAGTAAGTCGCTATCTCCTGCCTTGTCCTCTAGAATCGAGTACATTTTACCGTCCATCGGAATGTCCTTCATGTCCCCGAAGAGTCTCTTCCTGTCCATAATCCTATCTAGCTCCTCTTCTGAAATTTTGACGTCATCGACCTCCTCCTTCTTCAAGTCGTCGGCCAGGAGCTCGCTGAGAGTCTGTTCGGTTAACTGCCCCTTGCTCCTTGTCCCCCCCTCCCCGAAATCCCCGCCGGCAATAACCATCCTATCGAGCTTCTTCTTACTAATGGCCTTCTTCATCATCTCCATGTCGGCGGAGGATCCTCCGGCGGTGAGAAGACGGTAGACGGCAACCGGCTTGGTCTGTCCGATCCTGTGGCACCTGTCCTGAGCCTGGCTGTCCTGGTGGGGGTTCCAGTCGCTATCGAAGATGATGCATGTGTCGGCGGCTGTGAGGTTGATGCCGAGCCCGCCGGCGCGGGTGGAAAGGAGGAAGACGAAGTGCCTGTCGTCCCCGTAGTTCCTACTCCCGTTAGTACCGTTGGTCTTCTCGGCGTTGAAGGCGTCCATCTGCGACTGCCTGTCGTCGATCTTGGTGCTTCCGTCGATCCTGCAGTACTTCCACTTCTTGAGAATGAGGTAGTCCTCGATTATGGAGAGCACCGAGGTCATCTGAGAGAAGATGAGCACCTGGTGTTTGTCCTTCCAGAGCCTGGTAAGCATCCTGTCAAGGAGGGTGAACTTTCCAGATGCCCTTATGAGGATCTGAGGGTGGGTAGTTCCGATGTGCTGTCCAGTGGCAGGGTCGATGGGCTCGCCGAAGAGGAAGGGGTGGTTGCAATTCTTACGGTGGTTCATGAGGGGGTTGACCTCGGAGAGGGCCTTGGCCCCTTCGATGCCAGTCTTCATAAGCTCGTCGCGAAGGCTGCGGTTCCGGATGTGGTTCTCGTAGCCCTTCTGAAGCTTGGACATTCCGGCGTAGACGATGATCTCCTTCTTGGGGGGTAAGTCGTTGAGGACATCCTTCTTGATACGCCTGAGGAGGAAGGGACGGAGGATCTCGTGGAGCTTGGTAACGATAGCGTCCGTCTTCTGCGTCTTCATGATTTCCTCCTTGTCGGTTCCTCCGGCGCCAATGTCCTTGAAACCGAACCAGCTCTGGAAGATGGCAAGATCGTCAAAGATGGATGGGTTGATAAAGTTGAGGAGGGACCAGAGCTCGTCCAAGTTGTTCTGGATCGGGGTTCCGGAGAGGAGGAGCCTGTTTGCGGCCTTGATCGTCTTGAGGTTCTTGATGAGGCAGCACTTCCTGTTCTTGAGGCGCTGGCCTTCGTCCACGACCATGTAAGCGTAGGGTGCGAGGGAGGAGAGTTTCTTGAGGTCCCTAATGGCAACCTCGTAGGAAGTAACGATGATGGGGAAATCGGGATCCCTCCTGTTTTTCTTCTTCAGAGGCGCAGTGTCAGTGCCGGTGCTAGGATCAATGTACTTGAAATAGGCCTTCGAGGAGCGAAGCGAGGAGTGGGGGGGGGTTAGTGTATTGTACATGACAGAATTAGGCAGCTCGCTACGCTCGTTGCCTTTGCTCTCCCTCCCCTCCCCTCCCCTCGCCTCACCTCACGCTCGTCCTTTGTTCCGTGGTACCTGATGCAATTGGCCTCGGGGAGCCACTTCGCAATCTCCCTGGTCCAGTTGGGAAGGGTAGCGAGCGGCGCGACGATGAGGTGGGGGGCGTAGCTCCCATTCTTCCTCAGGTGGGCGAGGAGGGCAATGACCTGGATGGTCTTTCCGAGGCCCATTTCGTCGGCCAGGATTCCGGAGACTCCGTTCTCGTAGAGAGACGCGAGCCAGCGGAGGCCCTCGAGCTGGTAAACCTTCAACTCGCAGCCCTTGGCGAGGTTGTCAGGCTGAATAAAAACCTTCTTCTTGTCGGTACTTTGCACGCCGCCCTCCTTCTTGGAAGGGACATTGGCAGCATTCTTGCTCCTCTTCTTTCCCTTCTTCGTCGTCTGGGCTGCCTGTTCGGCCGCGGCTGCCATGTCAGCCCTGAGCTTCTTGAGGTCCGTGGCAATGAAGTTGGAATACTCCTTTGCCTTATCAAGGAGATGGTAGAGTTGCTCCTGCTTGTCCTGTGCGAGCGAAGCGAGCGTGGGAGGGGTTGTTAGGGTTGAAGGGCGCGAGCGAAGCGAGCGCAGAAAATGATCTTCTTGAATCGCTGAGTTTATATGCAGTTGTCGCTTCGTTCCAGCCATCCTTCGCTACAGCCGTCCTTTGCTACAGCCGTCCTTCGCTACAGCCCCTTGCCTTACCTCGCTTGCCAACTTCTTCTCGTCAGCACCCGCGCCGCCGAGGAGGGTTGGAACAGCAGCGACACCCTCTTCGACCTTTTGGGCGTCGTTTTTCTGCTCCTCTTCCAACATTGCCAACCTTCAGGGGGTGGAGGCGGAGGGAAATGACGAGGAGTTTGTGTTAAAGGTTGATGAAGTGAAGTTAGGATGAACGATAGTCTCAAATATGGCGTATATTTCTACACGAAAAAAGATATGCGAACAAGTTTCAATGCAAGGTATTCAAGGGTAAAGTTAAAAGCCCACAACTAAGAGTCAGCGACGGTGGTCGATAATGTTTTTCCTCAATATCTTCATAATAAGGCAATCCAATGGAACTTATGGAATTCGATGCCATAGATCAACGAGTACATGAGCGTTTTACTTACATTTTATCCTCATCGTCCTGCTGTGAGATCTGTGATTCATCCTCATAAACAATCTCGGCACGAGATGATGAATTTCCCAATTTTGATGCTCCTAGGCAAGCAACTTGTTCATTTTTAAGATTACCTAGGTTTACTGTAAGATCATTCTCCTTAAGACTAGATGATGATGAACTTTGTGATACAATCTCAGCCATACTCTTGGGGTGAAATATGGAGGGAGGGGGGACAAAACTTAATGGCATTGAGGTTGGTAACGTTTTCACTAACCCAAGATTCCCTGATTACCCCCTCGATTATCTTCCATCCCAATTAACAATCCACTCCATAATTCCTCGTGTTGGTTTCATAAAAGCAACAATTGATCCTCGAAACCCCGACTCAGAGACCTTTTCTTACCCCTCCTCATCCCTTCCAGAAAAGCTGCACCTTTGGGTCTCGGTTTATCACTCCTCGCCTTCGCCCCTCTCACAACTCGCGCATTCTCTGCAATGTCCTGTCCACCCTCTGGAGTTTCCTCCTTCTACGACCTCGTGGAGACAGACGCCGATGGCAACTCCGTTTCCTTTGACAAGTTCAAGGGTAAGGTCGTCTACTGTGTCAACGTGGCCTCTAAATGAGGTGCAACCGCTCGTGAGTACTCGCAGTTCGCTGCATTCAAGGAGGTGAGGCCAAGCGAGGGGCGAAGCGACGAAACCGACACACGCTCCTACTTTAATACAACACGCCCCCCTCCGTAACCAACGCAATAATCCCCACCCATCATCCCAACCCTTTTCGCGATTCGCTTCGCTCATCACAGTACATTCCCAAGGGTCTTGAGATCGTTCTCTTTCCTTGCGCCCAGTTTGGAGGCCAGGAACTTTCCTCGAACGGCAAGGTTCTTGACTTTGCAACGTCGAAGGAGTTTGAGGGCACCGTCATGGACATTGGCGACATTGTAGGGTCCAACGCTCGCAAGTCCTGGGCGTTCTTCTACGAACAGACTGGGGCCGCTGAACCGGGGTGGAACTTCAAGGGAAAGTTCCTCGTCGGACGCGACGGCAAGATCAAGGCGGCAGGTTCTAACCTTGAGCAGGAGATCGTTGACCTTCTGGCCGAGGTGCGTTTCTTTGCTTACTTGCCGCCTTCCCCTCTTCATAACTTACAATCTTCTGCTCGTCGCTTCGCTCATTGCAGACTCCTGAACTCTAGGGGGTTAAATGCCTCCAATCATGAAAGAGGGGAGCGATGCGGAGGTAAGGGGTTGAGATAATGATGTGGCACTTCACCCGTGCTGCTGAGAATTCGACCCCCTGCATCCTTGCCGTGGAAGGATGAAAGAATGGGAGGTGAGATTGAATGAGGAGCGAAGGATTGGAGGGGCAAAGCGACAGCATCATATCGCCCATCCACATAACTAACGACCTCCTGCTCGTCACTTCGCTCCTCGCCCAACCCCTCCGTAGCGGACTTGTCGGTGTTTGAGCAGCACGTAACGACTATTGTCCCCCATTCCCAACCCTCTGCCCTTCAAATAAGTAACGCAGCGCACTTTATGCAAACAACAACAAATTTCATGTCTACCTTCTTGCCCTCTTTCCGAGCTCCTTCCTGCCCCCCTTCCTCAGTTTCGCAATCCTCTTCTGATCCGCCTTGAACTTTCTCTCCTCCTCCGCCTTTGCAATCTTCTCCTCCGCCTCGTCTGGCTTGATGTCCGTGATCTCTCCAGTGAACTTGTGCACCCAAATGACTTTGAGGGTCTTCTCGTCGACCCTCTCCTCCCAGTCTCCCAGGTTGTCGTCCAAGTACTTGTCCGCCCTCTCCAAGTCCTTGTCCTCTTCGGCGTTGGGGTCCAGAAGCGTAAGCGCCGCCGCTGCCTCTTCGTCATTCACAGCCGTCCTGCTTTGCTTGACCTTGTCGAAGTACCTCAGCTTCTTCTTCCTTTCGGCGAAGCCGTCCTTGTACTTCTTCACCTGGCCCGCAAACTTCATGCTCAGCCTGTCCTTTGCCAATCTCACCCCAATGTCCATGAGCTTCTCCACCAGATCTCCCCCTTTCAAGAAAATCCTTAGCATAATCTGCAGCGCCTGACTCTGGATGACACCGTAAACGAACTTTCTCCCAAGCGCAACGTACTTGTGCTGAGGCGGGAATTTGTACATGACCAGCTCCTTCTTGTTCTTGTACCTCCAAACCCTGTCTATAGGGATGATTTTCTCAGTCAACAAATCCGGAGCGTCCTTGTCCACGGTATACGTTTGCCTCGAGATCCTGACGCGGTCATGAACTGCGACAAAGCGGTTCAGAGGAATCTTTTCCGTCGTCACGTCCATTTTGCCCTGCTCGATACCGTGCTTTCCAGGCAGCCTAACCCCACCATACTTGGCCTGGAGCGAAGCGAGCGCGCGGTCGGAAGGGATTTTAGTGATAGTACTATGCAAACAACAGTCGTTCCTTCGCTCCCCCCGTTCTCCCATCCTCCTGCCCTCACCTGCTCGACGAGCTCCTCGTACTTCCCGACGTCGAAGCCTCTCTTGGGGATCTTCTTCTTGTCCTTAATATTCTCCTCGAACCAGTAATTGTCCTGTAGGTTCTTTTTTATCCAAAACTTCGCTCTCCTCCTCAGCAAAATAGGGATGCGCTTCAGCACCGCCTCCTCCATCGAGTCGCTGTCCAACCTCTTGGCAAGGCCCAGGGGCTCCAACGCCTGGTACTTCTTGGTCACCCTCACGAGGTTGTCCTTCTTCCTCTGCTTCCACTTGTCCCTCACTTTCTTCCTCTCCTCCTTCAAGAACGCCCTGCCAAACTTCCTTGCCCTAAAACCTCGGAACCTCCTCTGCACCAACCTTGCGCTCTGGAACTCCTTCCTCTGTCTCTCCATCGCCATCTCGTGCTCGTCTCCGGCCTTCCTTGCCCTCCTGAACTTCTCCCTGATCTCCCTCTCGTAGTGGTCGTGGATCGTGGGTGTGTAGTACGAAAGGGGTTCGCACTTGTGGTTCACCCTGCTCCCCCTCTTGTGGACCTTGCTGAAGCACGCCGTGCAGTAAACATCCTGGCATTCCTCGCACCTCCACCGGGCTGCGAAATCTTTGCATTCCACGCAAGGCTGGACCTTCCAGCTCCAGTTGTGCTTCTTGGTCTTTCCATCGCCCTCAAATCTGTGCACATTCTTGTGGCAAACATCGCAGTAGTTGCAGGCTTTGTGCTGCTGCGCTGTGCAGGTCTCGCAAGTCTTTGTCGCCAGCTGGTAGTCGCACTCCATGCACACGTTGATGTTCAAAGGCTTGTGGTTCTTCCTCGTACCCTTTGTGTGGAGAGAATTGAAGCAGCTCGAGCAGTAGGCGTCGTCGCATGACTGGCAGACGAGGTCGACTATCTCCATGTTGCAGTTCACGCACATGATCACGAACTCTGTGCCCTTGTGGGGGAGAAGCGTAGGATGCGAGACGTCCGAAAACTTCCCAAAAATCTTGGGCTTTGCCCAAGAAACCACCTTAGTCCTTGGGTTGCTCCAGTAAGGCTCCTCAGTGGAAGGATCGACGTACTTGACGTAGATTCTCTCGGCCATCTTAATGACCTTCAACCTCGCCAGGAACTTACGCACCAACTTCTGGATGTGAATGCTCTTCATCTGGTCTCTCTTGATCCTCGCCACCTCGTCCCTCTCAGCTTTTTCCCGTTTGAAAGTCAAATGGCAATGGTAGCCCCTTGCTTGGGCCTGAATCATGCTCGCCTTCAAGAAAATGAACCTGTCAGTCCTATCATCGAGGGCCTTCTTGAACTTTACCCCGCTGTCTCTTTTCCTCCTCTTCTCATTTTTCTTCTTGTTCGCATCGTAGTGCGTCTTGAAGAATTTGTTAAGAACGAGGTCCAGCACCCTTGCCTCCTTCCCCCTGTATCCTAAGTAGTCCTTGAACTTTGGAAAAAGCTCGGCGTTCAATTGGTCCAAAATACCAACGAATTGAAGGTACGTTAAGTGCTGGACGTGGTCCCCTTTGTGTCGGCTAAATATCAGGTCCAAATCGGTGACTTCAAAGGGCCGATCCTTGTTCATGTTGTAATCGTGAAACTGCGAAGAGCGGGGCGAGGAGCGAAGCGACGATTGTAAGGTTGTTAGTTATGTAGGAAGGCGGTATACTAGCTTTTCCTGTCGCTTCGATCCAGCCGTCGCTTCGATCCAGCCGTCGCTCCAACCGTCGCTCCGCCTCACCTTGACCCCTAACACTTCCTTTTCGCCAAGGTCCCTGAAGACTTTTATGAAGTGCGCGTTTTCCATGTGGTTGCCGCTCGCGCCGTGGTCGCTCCCGCTCCAGAACTTGAAAAACTCCTGGAACACACCGTCGTGCTTGTGACCGTTCGGTGCATAGATGGACTTGATGAGAATGTCCAGCCTGCTCCTCTTCCAGCAGGCAGCGCCGTTGGCCCTGGCAATGACAATCTGCTCTCCCTTCAACCTGGCCGCGTGCCTTGCCATGATCACCGCCAACTTTGCGATGAAGGCCCTCCCTGCCCTCTGGATGACCCTCGCTGGCTTCTGCTGAACTTTGAAGGTCTTAACGTACTTGTCGTAAGCAACCCTCTTGACGTAACCGCGCTGGTGCCTCTGAATGCAGGTCGATGCCACCTTCTCCCTTTTGTGCTGCGTCGCAACCTTCCTTCCGGACCAGCCTCTCACATTCTTCTGGATGAAAAGGCAGGACGTAGTGTGCCTAAGGAGCGTCACGTACTTCCTCCCCTTGAAGCCCCTGAACATGGCCTGCACGAGGACCGCGCACGATACCTGCTTCTGCTTCTGCCACGCCTTCAGCGCGACCTTCTCCATTTGACGCTTGAAGGTGACCCTGCCATGAGCGAAGCGACGAGAAAAGGGTGGTTAGCTATATGAATATGCGGTAAGTTGCTTTTGCTGTCGCTTCGCTCCAGCCGTCATTCACTCCTCGTCCAATCTCACCTCGCTCTGGCCCTGTGACCCCTGTAACTCTTCTGGATCAGCGTCGCGAGCCTCTTCTCCCTGGAGAATGTGTATGGGTTCAAGGCACGCGCAATGTCGATGGCTTGCCTTTTTTTCTTTTTCAGGTTGATCTTAACAGGTGAGGGTTTCATCTCGAGCCCCGTCTCAGGGTCGAGTTTTGGCTTTCCTTTCCTCTCCCCCTTCTTCTCCTTGGGAGGTTTCTTCTTGATGGGAAGTACGAGGATCCTCGGTCTAAGGGCGTGAACCTTTTCGAGCTGCCTTATTATGGATGCCTTTTCCCTGTCGAATTTAATCTTGTCCACCTTGAGCTTAGCGAGGTATCTCCTGACCTGCGTCTGCATCGTGATGACCGAGGACATCCGGAGCTCGTCGGCGAGATGTTTTGCCCTCCTGCGACGCTTGACCTCGAGCTTGGCCTTGAATAGCCTGTAGCCCTGCTGCAGGCGGACAGCCTTGAGCTGCTTCTGGCCCCCCATGAAATAGCGAAGGTTTAGCCACAGCTGCCTCCTCCTCCATGCGTATTGAATCTGCACTGCGGCTCCTTGGTCTTCGAAGAAGGTCTTGATTTTAGCCTTCCTTTCCAACTCCATCCTCTCCATGACCTCTGTGACTCTGATCTTCTGAAAAATTCTGAATCTCATCCTTCCTCTGTTTGCCCTCCAGTGCTTCTGAATCAAAAGAACGTTGTCAATCTGAAACTGCCACTGGTCCCTTTCACCCTGCAGCACGAGTCTTGCGAGGTAGCATCTCCATGCCCTCTGGATAACCTGAACCTCTCTCTTCATTATCCTCTGTCTCTCCACCTTCCTCCTTGCCATTTTTATTCTCCAACCCTGCTGAATGTGCAGTGCCGCCGTGTTGATCTTCGTCTCAAATGCCCTCTTGATTGCGTCCTCCCTCTCCTTCTGCACCCTCCTCTGTTCCATCCTCTCCGCAAGCTCAACCCTAGCTTGGTGCTTACGGTATCCCCTCTGCACAACCCTCGCCGACATGACGAGTATTTCCTGGTACACAACTTCCGCTCCATCCCTCCACTTCCTCACGCTCGCTAGCATCAGTTTCCCCAGCTGTCTCCCTAGGAACTTGTTGAGTATCTTGACCCCCTTCTCAAAGTGTATCCCCTTCTTCTCGTCCGCCCCAAGCATGTTCTCCGGCACAAAACCCGCGTATTTGGCGTCGTGCAAGTCCGCCTGTGCCTTCTTCTGTCGAGCCCCTATGGCTACTTCTGAGTTCTTTAGCTGCGCACGAAGCTGCAATATGTGGGTTGCGGTTTGGTCACCTAACATGAGCGAGCGGCGGTGAGGAGCGAAGAAGCGTTGTTAGTTACGGCACTGGACAGCCCTCCGCCCAGCCTTCCTTCGCTCATCGCTCGTCCTCACCTAGCCTGTATTTCTCAGCCTGAATCTTCTTGCTAAGTACCTTCATATTCTTCTTCCTTTCAACTTCCATCTGCGTGATCACCTTCCCATCGTAAAACTCGCTCAGGCTTTTCATGAGCTCCTGATTCGTCTTGAGTTCGAAAAGCGGGGGCTGCTGAGGCAGCGGAGTAGTGACTGAGAAGTTGGGTTTGTTTACCTTCTGCGGCATCCTTCTTCTCTTCGTTGTTTTCTTCGTCCTCTGTAAGTCCCTAGCTCCAGCCTTTGCATTGGGGTCTGCCAAGAGCTCTGATATGTCCCCCGTGAGTAGCTGCGATGAGCGAAGGAAGCGATGTTAGAATGATGGGTGAGGCGAGGAGCGAAGCGACGAGTGGAAGGTTGCTCGTTATGCAGAAAGGTACGAGCGTGTGTAATTTAACCCTGGTATCATTGCTGTAAGTTCTTCGCTCGCTCCTTGCTCCGCCTCACCTTGCTTATTAATTTATCGTCATTAAGCTCCGCGCCGCCTTTGTTGTCCTTGTACCTCTGCGATGAGCGGAGCGAAGAGCGGGGCGAGGAGCGAAGCGACGAGGAGGGAGGTTTAACTAATAGTAAAGAGCAGTTTCGCTCGTTGTCTCCACTTGTCGCTTCGCTCCTCATCCGATCTCACCTTCACGCCCTCCTGCCCGAGCTTCCCGTAAAGCCCCCCCGGACGGTCGCGCTTGTCCCTTGCGTAAACAGAGAACATCCCAGCCTCTTTCTGTACCTGGAACTTGTCCTCTATTTCCTTCACCCTCCGCTGCTCCTTTTCGTTAGGTTTAGGGAGCCTGGAAATTTTCCTCGACGTCCGGGGCGACACTGCCCTGATTACGGGGAGGTTCAAGGAGGGGTTTATTTTGTTGGGTGAATTGAACGTACCGGTTGCCGTTGCCGTTGCCATTGCCATTGCAGAGGAGGTGGGGGTGATTGTGGCGTCGACGGATATTTGGATGTTCCGCGTCGGGGGCTGCGTGCGAGCGCTGCCCTCGGAAACAAAGCTGCCCGATGGCGTCAGGATGGTGTTCTGCACAGTGTTCCTGGGAGCGTGAGGAGAAGCGAAGCGACGATTGGAAGGTTGTCAGTTATGCGAATGTTGCTTTTGCTTTCGTTGAGCGGAACGCCGTCGCTCCAGCCCCCCCCTCACCTTCTCATCATGCTGTCCTTAAAGCTGTCATCAGTGCAATCGCTGTCCACCCCAGGTGAACTGATCGATTCATCGCTGGTTGTAGCGTCCCCCTCCGGTCCCTCCCCCGTCCTTCCCTTCATAACGCTGGCGACTACGGAAGGCCTGGAAAGGAAGGTAGTCAAGTTAAGAGACTCCTCGTCATCGTCACGGTTACGGCGACGCTTCTTGGGGGACCGGGTGGTGGCGCCCGTGAAACCGTTGCCATGCCTTGCCCCGCCGCCCCTGGAGTCCGTGAGTGCCTTGGGGGGTCCCTTCTCAAGGGTTTCTTCGAGGGATGCTGTGTACCTTAGATCTGAATATGTTACCCCCCCCAGGCGCTCCGCTGCTGTCAGGGATGCGACGAGGGTGGGGAAACCGTTGGAGTTCGAACGGGAGATGTAGGACGATACCTTGGAGGACTTGGGGGACTTGGACATGGTCGTTGGAGGAGTTGGGGGTGGGGGAGGTTAGGAAGGGATGAGATAGGACTTTCAGGGTATATAAATTAGAGTTTTGGGGTTAAGGTGGGGAGAGTGTGCGGCTATTGAGATGGTGGACGTAGACAGCGTTGGTAAGTGCTAAGGGAAGGAAATGATGGAAAAAGGACAAAAAAGGTGGGTCGGATTGGGTTATAGGGTTATTATGATCAAAACATCCCCTATCGACCCTCTCCCAAACAAAAGAGGTTTAAATAATGCTCAGTCGGATTAGCCGTGCGTCTCGGGCTTGCCCTCGCACCATGAGGTATGTATATTTGATGTGAAAACTTTAATATTGCAATAATAGTAATAACAATGAAGATATTGTCACTTCCGTTCATTAATCCACTCGAGGATTTTATCCCTATTATACCATCTATACCAATCCATATCATCCATACCACTTCATTTCATACAGTTACATTATATATATATCCTTTAATTATATATATATAATCTATAGAGTTTTATAAAGGATAAAAAATCTCCACCCGCCCACCGGTGAACGGCCCTCTGACTTCATTCTCATATTTTAACCTCTAATATACAATATCTTCATCCATATATACACACGCCCCCCTTAACTTACCCCAATGTCCCCCTATCACTATACAAAACTGCAGTGCATTCCACTCTAGTGCTCCTAAGTTGGCTGAAGATGAGGCCGCTCCTGCACCTGCCGGAGGATTCCTTGGAACTGGTCTCAGCCCCCTTTACGCCATTCCCGTCGGTATCATTGCCGGCATACCCATCATCAACAATGAGTTCCTCGTCCTCAACGAGGAGACCCAGCTCGTTGGTTGCTTCGCAGCCTTTGTCATTACCGCCTACACCCAGGGTGGGGACGCAATCGCTCAGATGATGGACGACAAGGCCAAGACCATCACCGATGAGCACAACGCCGCCGAGAACACCTCCATCGCCGCCGTCGAGTCCATCATTGCCGCCCACAAGAACAGGATCGCGGCCATTGAGGACCTAGGAAAGCTAGAGAGCATGTCCACAGAGTACGAGAAGAAGGCGGCAGCCGTTGTTCCCGCCATGGCCAAATTCGACGTCGCCGAGAAGATCGAGAAGGCTCTTCAGGATATTTACAATAAGGAGATGATTGCCAAGGTGAGTGAGGAAAGGGAAAGGCAATTGGTGCCTGCAGAATGTCCTC
>JGI24540J26637_10000601_pt1 | contig 15250 bp, 18 predicted proteins | sample NorSeaMetagenome_FD_26637 | JGI IMG/M metagenome (IMG submission 26637)
CTGAAGACGGGGGCTGCCCTTATGACTTAAAAAACTAAATCCGATATTATTTGTGTGTGAAATCATTGCAAATTATAAAATGTCGACATTTAGTAATTATAACTACATTTGTGATAAAATTCAAACTGAAATATCTATTTCTTAATGATTTAATTTGGTTTATAAATGACTGATTCTAGAGATAACACTGCTTCGAAAATACTGGACTCATTGAAAAATGACATTATTTCGGGTGAGTATCTTCCCAAGCAAAAGCTTCACATTAAAACATTAAAAGAAAAATATAATGTTGGTACGAGTCCGCTCAGGGAAGCTCTATCTCAACTAATGGCGAACGATTTAGTTGTCTCAAAAAATCAGCGAGGTTTTTATGTCAGTGATATCTCACTTGAAGACTTGACAGATATTTACCAGACACGAGCAAAGATAGAGTCGTTATGCATTGAAATGTCTATTGATAAAGGTGATGACTATTGGGAGGCAAATTTAATAGCAGCTTCCCACAGATTAAATAAATATAGTAAAAAAGATAAACAGATACCAATGAGTGGCAAAGTAGGCATGGTGACTTCCATGAGGCCTTGGTGTCTGGATGTAACTCACCTAGGCTATTTCAAATCAGAAGTTCGCTTATTGAAAAATCAAAGAGGTATCGTAGTTTATGGTTAAAAGAAAATGTCTCTAATGTAACAACACTGAAAATCAATCAAAATGAGCATGCAGCTCTGATGATCTTAGCCCTTGAGAGAGATAAGAAAGCTATTTCTAAGCTTATTGAAGAGCACATTATGACCCCAGTCGGAATTATCAAAAAAAGTCTATCTCAACTATAATTTAATAGCACTGAATTGTAATGGTCTAGATAGTTCATTAGGGATACTATGTTCATTGTCAAAAAGTATTGGAGCTAGTGCTTTCAGCATATCCTCGTATACATCTCTTTTAAAATTTATGACTTCATCGACCGGACTCCAGTAGTCAACCCATTTCCAGTCATCAAATTCAATATCATGGTGCAGGTTAAGAGAGATATTGTCATCACTTGATTCTAGTTTTAATAAAAACCAGACTTGTTTTTGGCCGATGCAGGTGGGTTTTTGACTTCTTCTGATATGTTCTAATGGTAAATCATAGCGAAGCCATTTGGGTGTTTTTGCAATTAATTTGACGTGCGCAGGATAGAGGCCAACCTCCTCCTCAAGCTCCCTGTAGAGAGCATCTATTTCGGTTTCATCTTTATCGATTCCACCCTGAGGAAGTTGCCATGCGTCTTGTTTAAACCGCTTTGCTAAGAGTATCTGCTTTTTGTCATTAGTAATTACAATACCTACGTTAGCGCGATATCCATCGCTATCTATCACTAGTCATCGCCAGAGAAAACACCTAAGAGGTGAAGTAGGCTTAAGAATAAGTTATAAATAGAAATATATAGCGTTACTGTAGCCATGATGTAGTTTGTCTCGCCACCATGAATGATATTACTGGTCTCAAACAATATCAGCCCACTCATTAAAAGAATGAATGCAGCTGAAACAGTTAAAGATAAAGCAGGAATCTGAAAAAAGTACGCAGCGATACCTGCTAAAAATGCAACCACAATGCCAGCCGTTAAAAAGCCAGATAAAAAGCTAAAGTCTTTTTGAGATACAAGTGCATAAAAAGAAAGCGATAGAAAAATAGCTGCAGTTCCAGTCATGGCCATAGCAACAAGCTCTGCTCCGTTTGAGAAAGCAGTTGTATAGGCGCCTACTATAGGACCCAGAGTCAGACCCATAAAGCCTGTAAGAGCGAAGACAGCAAAAATTCCTGAGGCTGAGTTTCTAAGCTTTGTGACTAAAAACAAAAGCCCAAAATATCCACCAAGCGTTATCAAAAGACCAAAATATGGTAGATTGAGTGACATCGATAGATAAGCCATGAGTCCACTAAATAAGAGCGTTGCAGAAAGGAGCTGGTAAGTGTTTCTTAGTGTGCGATTAATAACAATCGAACTAGAAGTTGTTTGAACATTTGTTGGCATAATAAAATAGTAAAGTAAAAGTGTAAAATATAGTCAATTTTGGTCGAAAACACAAGGTTTTCATGAAACTTATTTTAGGTTTGGGGGTTACAGGTCTTTCAGTAGCTCGTTTTTTTAATAAAAATAATATTTCTTTTCGGATTGCAGATTCCCGACAAGAGCCTCCGATGCTGAAAATTAGTAAAAATGAAAATCTACTGCATGATTTCTATTTTGGAGAATGGAATGTATCTTTATTAGATGATATTTCAGAAATCATCATCAGCCCTGGAATAGCTGAATCAGAGTTAATTGTTCGGTGGGCTCGCAAAAAAAATATTTCTATCATTAGTGATATTGAACTATTTGGAAGATATGTGAAAGCGCCAATGATTGGCATCACAGGCTCAAATGGAAAGTCAACNGTGACCCAATTGCTAGGCGAAATGGCGCTTGCAAGTTCATTAAAAGCTTATATTTGTGGCAATATTGGAAATCCAGTCATGGAGAGTATGAATGATGATGCTGAGCTATATATTGTCGAGCTCTCGAGTTACCAATTAGACTATACCAATCATTTGGATTTATATGCTGGGGTAATAACGAATATATCGCCAGATCATCTTGATAGGTATTCAAGCTATAGTGATTATATTTCTTCAAAATTATCAATTTATAACTACTCTAAGTTTAATATTGTTAATCTCAATGAGTCTGAGGTTAGTGAGATTATTGGAGATAATTTATTTTCAATTGAGCAGAGTGAATCCAGTTGTGATTTTTTTGCAAGTGAGAAAGATGATTTGTATGAAGTTTTTCATCAAGATAAGCTTTTAATGTCTAGCAATGATATATCAGTAGTTGGAAAACATAATATTGAAAATATTCTTGCTGCTTTGACTCTGGGGTATCGATTTGGTTTATCAGTCGATGTTATGAAAGAGACTGTAATTGGCTTTAAAGGGCTGGTTCATCGATTAGAATTTGTGTCAACTATAAACCAAGTTGATTTTTATAACGACTCAAAATCAACTAACGCTATTTCAACTATAACTGCAATTAATGCTCTTGATGCCAAGTATGCGAATCTTGTTTTAATTTTAGGTGGAATTGCGAAAAAAGAAGACTACTCAGAGTTGTTTAAATTAATCAGTCAAAAGGTGAAGACCGTTATCTTAATTGGGGAGTCTAGTTCTGATTTTTGTAGACATATAGATGGACCTAGAGTAGTAGTTTCTGAGTCAATGAAGGAAGCAGTTGAAATATCTAAAGAAGCTTCAGAATCTGGAGCAGTTGTCCTATCACCAGGTTGCGCAAGTTTTGATATGTTTGATAATTTTAACAATAGAGGAGAGGTTTTCAAGCATCATGTTCTTGAAGATAATTAATTGCTTGATTAGTTTCCAGCCCCTTTAAAATTAAAGCTTCATTCTCATTTCTTAGCCAAGTGCACTGTCTCTTGCATAGCTGTCTCGTTGCTACGATTGCTTTTTCTACCATTTCCTTCTTAGAATAAATACCTTCAAAATAATTCCATGCCTGTCTATAGCCAACACATCTCATAGATGCTAAATCAAGATTAAGTTTTTTATTTTCTCTTAGTAATTTAACTTCATCAAGAAAGCCATTTTTTATCATTTCAATAAATCGCTTCTCAATTCTAATATGAAGATCTGATCGTTCAGGCATAAGAACAATTTTTTTTATTTTAAGATCTAGCTTGTTTTGATTTTTGTTGCCCTGAAGTGCGCTTAAAGTTTCTCCCGAAAGATCGTAAACTTCGAGTGCTCTTGTTATTCTCTGTGAATCATTAGGGTGAATTCTTTCTGCTGATTTTGGATCAATCTCTTGTAACTTTTCGTGTAATTTTTCACTCCCCATTTTTTGTAAAAGATTGTTAAAGTATTTTCGAGATTCATCTGTTGAGGCAGGAAGTGCAGATAAGCCATGCTCTAAAGCATTAAAATAAAACGAGGTNCCACCCACTAATATTGGCAACTTACCCTCATTTAAAGCATTAGTAATATATTTTTTTGCTAGAGTAATAAATTCCGTGACTGAAAAACTGTCCTCTGGATTGCAAATATCTATCAACTTATGAGGGAAGCTTTTAAGCGTTTCCTTGTCAGGCTTTGCAGTGCCTATATCCATACCCTTATAGATTAGCGCTGAATCAACGCTGATTAATGTTGAGTCGATGATCTTACTTATTTCAATAGCTAGTTCAGTTTTTCCGGAAGCTGTAGGTCCCATCAAAAACAAAACAAAATTACTTGACTCAATAGTCATAACAATACTAGGCTTAATTCTGTATGACCTACATTATAATATCAGCTTTATATTTGTATCACTTAAACGATGTTTACAGTTTTAAATCAGGTTAGTGGTAAATCCTTTCAATCTAGTGGTGAAGAATCAGTTCTAGATGGCGCTCTTTCAAATGGCTATAATTTTCCATATGGCTGTCAAAATGGATTTTGTGGCCAATGTAAAGCGGTTATCTTGAACGGTGAAATTTCATATGATGGTGTGACTCCAGAGGCTATTAGCTCCGAAGAAGAGGATGCTAATATAGCTTTATTGTGTCAATGTAAGGCAAAAAGTGATTTATACATTGCAGTTGATGAGTTAGACTCTCTTGCCAATATTCAGATCCGAAGTATGCCCTGTCGGGTTGAAGAAGTGAATCATTTAAATCATGATGTCATTCAGCTTACGTTAAAAATTCCTGGGTCTCAATCTCTTCAATATTTAGCTGGTCAATATCTTGACATTGAGCATCCTGACTTTGAGCCCAGAGCTTTCTCAATTGCCAATGCACCGGTCAATTCAAATTTAATTGAACTGCATGTTCGTTTGGTTGAGGGTGGACAGTTTACTAACTTTGTCTTCAATACTTTAACAGAAAAGACAATCTTAAGAATTGAAGGGCCAAAGGGTAGCTTTTTTCTCAGAGAGGATAGCGATTGCCCAATTATATTTATTGCAGGCGGCACTGGATTTGGACCTATAAAAGCAATCATAGAGCATTTAATACTAATTCAATCATCAAGAACAATCCACCTATATTGGGGGGTGAGGACAGAGCAAGATATATATTTAAATCTACCATCAGACTGGAGTAAAAATCACTCTAACATCAATTTTATTCCAGTATTATCAGAACCTGATAGTTCTTGGAGCGGAGAGTCGGGTTATGTTCATGAAACGGTTGTGAAAGACTTTGAAAATTTAACTGATTATGAAGTTTATGCCTGTGGGCCTCCGGTGATGGTTAAAGCGGCGGCAAAAAGTTGCCTTGAAAATAATCTTATGAAAGAGAACTTTTTTTCTGATTCTTTTGAGTATGCAACTGTGAGTACAGCTGATGAGTAGCATGCAGAGCCATTTAGAAGGGCAGCTTGAGTTATCCTTAAATCCAGAGTACTGCGAGGTGGTTAATGAATCCAGTCAGCATTCAGGCCCAGCTTCAGATTCACACTTTAAAATTGTTGTTGTGAGTTCTGACTTTGAAGAGATGAAGCTCATTGATCGCCACCGCTTTATCAACAAGCTTTTTGTTGATGAACTCAAATTGATCCATGCAATGGCGATGCATACCTATACACCAAAAGAATGGGAAAAACGTCAGGCGGCGCCTGACTCTCCAGAATGCTCTAGCAAGTCTTAGAAGTGAGATCGGCACTAATACTCTTTGTTATAGTTTTATCTGGCTGCCAGGGGCTTGTGGATAGTAATAACAAGTTAGCTCGATTCAATGCACCAAATTCAAATGTAAGTCAAAATTTTCAAGATGATGATCTTTGGGGTTATATTGCAAATAACCAAGAAATTAATTTTGGATTTAAATACCAGAATTCAAAACCATATCGACTGGATTAGTACTCAACCAGATTATCTGGCCTCAATTTCAAAAAGAGCCGAGCCATTTCTATACCTTGTTGTTTCTGAAACTGAAAGGCAAGGCGTTCCAATTGAAATTGCTTTGTTGCCAATTGTTGAGTCTGATTATTATCCATTTTCATACTCTCATGGAACGGCAACGGGGTTATGGCAATTCATTCCCTCTACTGGAAAGATGTATGGCCTAGATGATGATTGGTGGCATGAAGATCGAAGGGATGTTTTGGCCTCAACAGAGGCTGCAATACGCTATTTAAAAGATTTAAATAAGATGTTTGATGGTGATTGGCTGCTTTCTATCGCAGCCTATAACGCTGGCCCAGGAAGGGTCCAACGAGCGATTGATAAAAATCTTAAAGAAGGAAAAAAAATAGATTACTGGAGCTTGGATTTACCAAAAGAAACTGAGAGGTATGTTCCAAAACTGCTTGCAATAGGTTCTGTACTTAAAAATCCAGCCCTTCATAATCAAACCCTGACGAAAATTAAAAACAAACCTTTCTTGGAAGCAATCCAACTAGACTCCCAGTTTGATCTCGCATTAATTGCTCAGTGGACAGGTTTAAGTATCAAGGAAATTTATTCATATAACCCCGGATTAAAGAGATGGGCGACGCCCGAAGATCTTCCATATACAATCTTGCTGCCTCAAGAGGTAATCAATCAATTTAGTGATAACTTGGCTAAACAGGGTAATAGAACAAAAATAAGTTGGACCCGTTACCAGGTTAAAAAGGGCGACAGCCTTAGTCTCATTGCTGAAAACTATAAGACGACGGTTGATCAAATTAAAAGTGCTAACGAGCTTAATAATGACTTAATCAAGCTAAACAGTTATCTGATTGTTCCTTTGGCAAAGGAATCCGAAGAATACTATTCTTTGTCTGAAGCTCAAAGGGAAAAAAGTAGACTAAATATCAATAAAAATTCAGAGAAAAAAGTATACAAAGTGGTGACTGGTGATAGCTTATGGTTGATTGCAGTCAAGCATGATGTAACTGTGAATGAACTGGTCAGATGGAATCAAATTGCCCCTTCTAAGCCGCTCTCAATTGGTAAAGAGCTTGTTATCTTGAATGAGAATAAAAAAAAGACTGAGCTTGCTAAAATAATGAATACAGGGATTGATATCAATAAAAAAATAGTTTACACAGTTAGATCTGGTGATAATCTCTCACTAATTGCTCAAAAATATAAAGTAAAAGTATCTGAAATAAGAGCTTGGAATGACTTAAATGAAGAGTATATTTTGCAACCAGGTGACAAATTAACCATTACAATTAACGTAGTCAATTCAAATTTATCATGAACAATATTCCTATAAACCAAACTATCCTTGCGACTTTAGCATTTTCACTTTCTAACTGGAGAAAGCTTCTAGAAGCTAGTATTTTTCCGATATTAATGTGCTTACCATTGGCGACCGTATTACCTGAACTCATGAATATCATAAATTCTACATATAACCCTGAAGTCATGCTTGAGAGTGACGTTAACTTCCCTTTAATATATTTATTAATGTTTATTTATGCAACTTTAGCATTATTAATGAATGTCTATCGAATAGTTGTATCAGGAAATAATTCTATTGCTAGATTGGGAATTGTTATCCCTAATGTAAGGGTAGGTCGCTTCCTTCTTTTGTCTATTCCTCTCGTAATGGGCCAAATAATTTCTTTGTTTATTCCTTTCTTATTTCCAATCGTTTACTTGTTATTAATACCCATTTCACTTAATTTGATATCCATTGCGAATGACGTTCCATACAAGAGCATACAAGTATCATTTAGAGCTCGACTGAATATCTTCATAATTAATTTTATTGCTCCATTTCTTTTTATAACTTTATTAGGATTAATTGGGAATAGTTATTTAGATTTCGTTCTGACGTTCTTTTCCATTTTTTGGACATCAATTAGTTTGGCTCTATGCTATGCAGTCATAATGGCGAATAGCTCAGCGCAAAGCCATTAGGATAACGCATATCAAAAATACCCCTTGTCCGAATTTTTTTGTATTTTTTTAACTTTTCAAAAGACTTTACAAATATCTCAAGTCGTTCATTCTGCTTTTGATGCCCTAGAATGACTTTAATGTTATTCTCTAGAGTAAGCTCATCAATTGAGTTTCTCTCGAAAGTAGAGATTTTGACCGGATCTAAAATTGATTGATATAGAACGAAATCATCATAAAAATTTTTGATAGATACTTCTGAAACTAATCCAATTGGCGCATCCGAGTTGATTGTCAGATTGGGCTTAAATAGTACACCTTGTGAAGAGATATAGCCTTGAGAGCCCCATCTCATTGCGACATCGTGTTTCTTAATGGATACCTTGATACGATTCCAAAATATTCTTTGGGTTTCAACATTTAATACCCATGGGTTTTGATAAATCTTACTTTTAATTTTATTCAAATTTAGCAGGTATTTATTATTTAAAACNGGTTTAATTAAATCATCATATTGATNAGCATGAGTAGTTAGCTCGCCATCAATTTCCCAGGAGATATGAGGCTCCAGTAATTTTGAGCGATCCACAAGATATACGACAAAGGCAATTGAGAAAGCTATCAGAAAGAATATGCAGATCTTCAGTGCCCTCTTTAAGACACTCTTTAGTGGTTTTTTTTGTTGCTTTGGACGATTGAGTCTTTCTTTAGCCATGTAGTATTTTTATTACTAATTCTTCAAAACTTATATTTAAAGCTTTTGCAGCCATTGGNACAAGAGAATGAGATGTCATACCTGGCACAGTATTAATTTCCAGTAGAAAAGGAACTCTATCTTTATCAAGAATAAAATCAACTCTCCCCCATCCCGATGCGCCNGTTAAATTGAATGCTTCTAGTGCAATTTTTTGGAGATTAAGTTCCTGCTCTTGTGTTAAGTCTGATGGNCAAAGGTATTCGGTTTTATTNCTGAAATATTTTGAATGATAGTCATAAATATCATGATCTGAAATTATCTTTATACTGGGTAAAGTTTCACCATTTAATATTGAGACAGTATATTCATCACCATCAATCCACTGCTCAACTAATGCCTGATTTCCATATTGAAAAGCTGTTTCAAGTGCGGCATCAAGTTCTGACTCCTTCGATACTTTTGTAACCCCATTACTNGAGCCTTCTAGGGTCGGTTTGACAGCCCAAGGTANGGGNAATGTNACTGTGTCCAAATCTTTACCTTTTGTTGCAACNATCGAAGCTGAGAGGGGAAGTTTATGATTGCTCCATAAATCTTTGGTTGCAGCTTTGTCCATGCATAGCTTTGAAGCTTTGGCGCCAGATCCAGTATATGAAATATTGTTTTTTTCAAGCTCAGATTGAATAAATCCATCTTCGCCGCCCCTGCCATGAAGAACGATAAATGCTTGATCAAATTCTCTTGACCACAGTTGATCGAGATTATCTTTAGTAAGATCGTATGCAAAGCAGTCTAATTTAGAATTAGAAAGGGCATCATAGACTGCCATTCCACTGAGAAGTGAAATTTCTCTCTCAGCGGAGTAGCCCCCCATGAGAACCGCAATCATATGATGATTATTTCGGTTTCAAGAGCAATATTGTGCTTCACTTTGATCGTCTCTTGTATGTGGGCAATTAAATTCTCAATGTCCATTGCTGATGCATTATCTTGGTTAATAATATAATTTGCATGTTTCTCTGATACGCATGCACCTCCAACACAAAAACCCTTGAGACCACTATCCTCAATTAATTGAGCAGCGTAGTGATTTTTAGGATTTTTAAATACACTTCCACAGCTTGGCAAGCCAATTGGCTGAGTTGAATTTCTTTTTTGGAGAAGCTCTCCAACATTATCATTTTGTTTCTCAAGATTAAAGTCGAAAGTAGCACTTACAAAAAATTCATTTTTGAATCGATGCAATGTCGAACGGTATGAAATTTCATAGTCTTTCGGAGTTCTATTTTGGAGTTCTCCAGAAAGGCTCATTGTTTTGACAGAGCTGACGTACTGCCAGACTTCAGAGCCAAAAGCACCAGCATTCATAGCTAGAGCGCCGCCTACAGTTCCAGGGATTGCACTCAGAAATTCAGCTCCATATTTAAGTTGCGCGAGAGCAAATCTAGAAAGTTTAGCCAAGGAGGTGCCTGCACCAGATTCAATTAAGTTTTTCGAAATCGATAGCTCTTTTAGATTTTTTGTATGGATCGTGACACCCTTAAAGCCGCTGTCCCGCACTAAAAGATTACTACCCAAGCCAACCAGAAGAACCGGCTTTTTGTTATTTTTTAAAAATTCTGAAAGCTCATCAATATTTGTTGGTTGAAAAAACTCACTGGTAGCGCCTCCAGACCTTAGAGAGCAGTGTTTTGACATTGGCTCATTAAATTTAAGCATAGAGTCTTTTAACAAAAATGATCTTTTAATTGATGTGGAATTTTATTTACATCACCAGCACCAAGGGTAAGGATGACATCATTCTCAGTAACGATATTTGGGATAATTTCAATTATTTCTGCAATATCTTTGGCAACAACTGGATCGATTGAACTTCTTCTTCTTATAGAATCTGCAAGTGTTGATGAGCTAATTGTATTTATTGGGGCTTCATTTGCTGAGTATATATTGAGCAATATTAATGCATCAACTTTAGACAGACTACTAACGAATTCATTAAACAGATCTCTCGTTCTAGAGTATCTATGAGGTTGAAAGATGACAACTAACCTTTTGTCTGGATAAGTATTTCTCAAGGTGCTTATGACCTCAGATATTTCATTTGGATGATGGCCATAGTCGTCAAATAGTGGAGTCTTATTTGAGTTGATAGTAAGTTTTTGGTGATAGTCTAGTCTTCTAGATACTCCACTAAAATGGGATAGAGCTTTTTGAATAACATCTATTTTAATATCAAGCTCAATAGCAATACTTATTGCAGCAAGTGCATTTAAGATGTTATGTCTGCCGATTAGGTTGAGTGAAATAGGAAAACTTTTTTCATACTTCACACAGCTTACATCAAACGACATTTTCATTTCATTTTGCGATACATTTGAAGCCTTTACATCAGCTGAATCACTAAACCCATAACTTAAAACTGGCCTATGAATTTTTTTAAGAATATTCTTAACCCCTTTGTCATCAACACAAGCAACACAAATGCCATAGAATGGAAGGTTAGAGGTAAAGCTGATGAAAGCCTCAGTCAAATTATCGTAGTTATGGTTATAAGTTGACATGTGGTCTTCATCTATATTTGTAATGACGCTTAACATTGGTTGAAGGTGAAGAAAGGAGGCGTCACTCTCATCTGCCTCCGCGATTAGGTAGTCACTTTTACCAAGTTTTGCATTCATCCCTGTCGCATTAATAATTCCACCAATAATGTAAGTAGGGTCCAGTTTAGCTTCACTCATTATATGAACAATAAGGCTTGTTGTCGTTGTTTTGCCATGCGTTCCAGAGACAGCTATCCCAAATCGAAATCGCATTAACTCTCCTAGCATTTCTGCTCTAGGAACAATCAATAGTCTTTGGTGTCTTGCTTCCTGAAGTTCGGGATTATTTTTATTAATAGCTGAAGAGACAACGACCGCCTGTTTACCTGTGACATTTTCAGCCTTTTGAGAGTAACTAATTTGACAGCCGATCTTTTCAAGTTTTTCAGTAATTGGGCTTGACTGAATATCAGAACCAGAGATTTCATAACCCAAATTGACAAGCACTTCAGCAATTCCACTCATTCCAGAGCCTCCAATACCTATGAAATGAATTTTATTGATTTTTGATCGTGTAGGGTTGTCTATTAAAGTCATGATTTACTAACAGTGATTATAGTTATTGCTTGAATTCCTTCACCTCTTCCAAACGAGGTGAGACCTTCACCGGAGGTAGCTGTAATGCCGACATCTGATCGTTTAATTTTACAAGTATTGGCAATGCTTTCCTTCATGGCTTCCACATGGTTAGCTATTTTTGGCTTTGCACATTCAAGAGCAACTGCAATATGATTAATTTTCCAATCCCCTAGATCATCAAGCGCTATTTGAAGGTATTTTGCGCTATCTTTTGTACCCGTTTTTACAAGTTGATCTGCAACGTCACCTAAAATATTTTTACCTGTAATGCTTGAGATGGAGTTTGTGATTGAATGAAAAATGACATCTGCATCACTATTACCTTTTAATCCGAATGGATAGTCAAATTTAATACCTGCCAAAACCAAGTCTTTGCCAGATTTTTTTTCAAACTGATGAGAATCTTGCCCTAAGCCCGTTTTAATGATCATAATTTTTTCAAAAAGTAGTTTGCCAAGTCAATGTCATCCTTTGAAGTAATTTTGATGTTACTAGAAGAGCCATCAATAATTTTGACTGAATGACCCAATTTTTCAATCGCTTCAGATTCATCAGTAATCTTTTTATCAAGTTTTATAGCGCTCTCAATTGCTTCTTTAAGGATGCCAAATCGAAACATTTGAGGGGTTTGAGCCATATAAAGTTTTTTTCGATCAATAGTTGATATTGGGCCAGTTTCATTTTTTTCTTTAACCGTATCAATAGCCCTGGTTGCGAGGATTCCTCCTACAGAATCATTTGAAACCTCTCGGATTAGTTTTTCTATGTCGATCTTTTTTGTGCATGGCCTGACAGAGTCATGAACTAAAACCCAGTCATTGGGCTGGGCGTATTCATTTAAAGAATTTAATGCGTTCAGTACAGAATTGAACCTCTCTTTGCCACCTTCTACAGTTTCTAAAAGCTTTGAGTGATTAAAAAAAGATGAAGACTTAAAAAAAGAGTCTGTTCTTGATAAGGAAACTATAAAGCCTGAAATCAGATTAACTCCAAAAGAGTTTTAAGGCTTTGATCAATAATTGTCAGGCCATTTTCAAGCTTTAAATATTGTTTTGGGACTGAAGAGCCCATTCTTATGCCGACACCACTTGCTGGAACGATTAAAAAATATTTGTCTTTATTCATGTCCGCAAGAACATCCTTAATTTAGTGTTTAGTCAATTATAAAGTAGCACTATCATTTTCTGCTAATGGTTCAGTTTTAATGGCCCTATTTATTTTAAAAAAGTACTCACCTTCTTTAATCAGTCCATATTTAAACCTTGCTTTTGATTCGATTAGATTTAAATCTTCCTGAGTGTAGCTACCTATTTTGCTTTGAAGAGAGGCATTATCATTTTCTAAATTTTCATTATTCAGCTTTATTTGATTGAGAGCTCTCTCTTTATCAATGACAACTCCCGGAAAGTTGTTATCAATAATGTTCTGTTTGATTAATGCGAAAAGAATGACGATTAGAATTAGGGTGATTTTATTTTTATAAATAAAACCAATTAAACCAGTTTGTGATTTATTGCTCATCTAATTCTTTATAGATTGTCATTAGATAAGTTTGAGAATAATAGTCATGAAATGGAAGTTTATTTTTGTTTAAAAATTGAAAAATAAAGCCTATTCCTGCCAATGAAATTATTGCTAGAAAAAAACGGATAGCCGATTGCCAATAAGTTATATTGCCCCCATCCTCTTGAATAATTTCAAATTTCCATGCCCTCATCCCTAGAGTTTGTTTGCCCTTTACCCATGATATTGAAAAATATGAATAGATTACTGGTAAGGTAACTAGAAAGAAAAAAAACGGATTTGTAATTGGCTCTTTATTGTTAATAAGGATTATGATTCCAGCAATAAAAAAAACAAATGAAAAGACTAGAAAGAGGTCATAAGATATTGAGCCAATTCGTCGAAAAAATGATACATTTGATTTCATAACTGAACGTTTAGTGAGTTAATTAATTATCCTCTTTATTGACTACTTTGGAAGTAACTTTTCCATCATGAAATTGAGTAATAATCAATTCTTCAGAGTTTATTTGGTTGTGCGAAGTTACTATTTCACCTTTTTTATTTTGTGTAATTGTATATCCTCTTGATAGAGTGTTAAGTGGAGAGAGAAGGCTCAAAACACTCGCACGATTAGAGAGCTGATTTTTTTGAAGTTTTATAAAGTTTTCAGAGTAGTTTTGTAATTGAGAAATTAGCAATTTTAGTTTTCTTTTGTTCTCATCAATGATCCGTTTATTGGTTCTTATCAGTCTGAGCTCCAAGTCGTCAAGTTTTTGTGCGTTCAGAAGAAGTTGCTGACTTGGATCAATAATTCTTTGTCTGAGGAGAGCTAGAGAGTATTTGTTGGATTCAACAGATTGCTTTATTGATTCAAGTAAATATTTTCTTAGTTTTGCGGCATTATAAAGGATGGCATTAACATCAGGGGTTGCAGATACAGCTGCTGCAGAAGGTGTTGGTGCTCTCAAGTCTGCAACAAAATCTGCAATTGTTGTATCAGTTTCATGACCTATCGAGCTAATGATTGGCGTTGAACAATCAAATATTGCTCTTGCAAGCTCTTCTTCATTAAATGCCCAAAGGTCCTCTAGAGAGCCTCCTCCTCTTGCAAGGATTAATACATCACAGATCTTTTGATCATCCGCTGCTTTGAGTGCTTTAATAATCTTATGGTGAGCATTTTCGCCTTGAACAATCGTATCATAGAGTAATATCTCTGATAACGGATAGCGTGATTTAAGAACTTCAATAATGTCTCTAATGACGGAGCCAGTTGATGAAGAAATGACGCCAATTTTCTCTGGATATTCTGGGANTTCTTTTTTGTTTTCAGANTCAAATAAGCCTTCTANCCGNAGCTTATTNTTTANCTGATCAAAGGCCAACTGCAGATTTCCAACGCCTGCTGGCTCCATCTGCTGAACAATAAGCTGAAAATCACCTCTTTGAGGGTAAAGTGTGGTTACTCCTCTAATGATAACCGACATACCATTTTCAGGAGTGAACTGAATTTTGCGTTGATTTAATCTAAAAAATGCGCACCTGATTTGACTATTTTCATCTTTAAGGGAGAAATACCAGTGACCTGAAGATGGNTTAGATAAATTTGAAATCTCACCTTGTATAAAGCTTTGTGGNATGTGNTTTTCAATTGAATTCTTACACAATCTTACAAAGTGTGAAACACTATAAATTTCATCAATATTAAACATCAGTTTTAAGGTGCACAAAGACTGCTCCAGTGCCTCCCATTTCTTGAGGGCAAGAGCAAAAAGCCAAGACATTNGGGTGTTGCTTTAAGTAGTGCACAACTTGAGATTTCATAATTGAAAGTCCATTATCTGAATGATAGCCCTTGCCATGAATGATTTGAATAAATCTTTTATCAGAATGGAAATGTATAAAGTCAGATACTGATTGACATGCCTGCTCAATTTTATATCCATGCAAATCAATTGATGGAGTCGATCCAATATTACCTTGTTTCATTTTTTTTAGAACTTTGGGCGATAA
>JGI24540J26637_10000602_pt1 | contig 15247 bp, 14 predicted proteins | sample NorSeaMetagenome_FD_26637 | JGI IMG/M metagenome (IMG submission 26637)
CTGCAATTGATGAAACACCCACCAAGTGCCCACCGCCGCGCTGCACAAAATAATTCATTGCGTCCATGGACATGGCAGTAAATCCACGCACATTAACATTGATCATTTCTGATTCTATTGTCCAGTCTAGAATTCTTTCAGAAGCTCCAACACCCGAGTTCACCACGATTAGCTCTACATCGCCCATTTTTTCTATCAAGGCAGCAAGTTGGGTTCGTGCCATATCGGCATCCATAAGATCAGTCACCTGAACAAAATGCTGCCCGGGCAATCGATCACTGAGTTCAATCAACAATTCTTGTCGCCGCGCCATGAGCCCAAGCTGATAGCCTTTCTTCGCCAACTGGATGGCTAATTCATAACCAATTCCCGAGCTGGCACCTATAATAATCGCGTTCTTCATAGTCAATTTCCGTTTANTGACGGAGCAGTTTAGCCGCAATAAGGATGACTGAAAAGCTGAATTTAGACAAAAAAGAGAGTGGTTGGGGCTAGATCATACTGCGATCGGTTTTATCAAACTCCCGGTTTTCAAATAACAGATACTCTGCCCTGCCCTCAGATATCAGACGTCCGCGGTCAATGGCAAAATAATCAATAAGATTGTTCAGCTCTCGCTGTGAGCGCGCAAAAACAGTAGGTTGGATACCTGTACTTTCGATCTGCATAAAATGATCTTGATCAGCAATACCATAGCGATAAAATGGTAAGTAGCGTCTTGAATCCCGCGGATTAATGACTAAAGCGCCTGTTGCGGTGCTTATATGAGGTTCCAACACTTGAATTAAGGCTTTAGTGTGAGCATCGTCGAGGTAATTGAAAATATCCCAAAACAAACAAATATCTATCTTTGCGGAAGGTGCTAAATTTAACGCCTCACGCATTGCGGTAACGCGCTGGCTATGCGTTAATTCAGAGTCAGGCGTTAAGATAAATTGCTCGGCATATAGATCTATGAAATTTAGCTGGCATCGGTAGTCGCCGAAAAAGCTAACCGTCGAGGCCATGGCATGCCCCATATCTAACACTACAAGTCGCTTATCAGGATCTATGCGCCCTAATAACTCTGCCAATAAGGCGCTTGGCAACAATTTTGCTATTTGTTGACATGAAGTCGCTTTAGGTTGAGTGGGTGGCTGAGGCATTACTCGTCAGCTATGAGGCCTTAGCTCCAATCTGACCTGATCCCTCTGAGGAGCTACCCGCTTTAATATTGGCTACAGGGAATATGGGCAGAATAGATTGGGTGGGCTCACCAGGATTCATTTCGATGCTGCCTTTAAACTTAGCGCCATCTTCAAGGGCCACTCTAGGACATTCAATATTTCCCTGTACATGACTCGTGGAACTAATCATAACGCGTTCAAGGCCATAAAGATTACCTGTTACTGTACCCTCCACAGAGATTATATTTGCAGTGATATCGGCTTTCACGACACCTGACTTAGCAACGTGTATATGATGATTTTTAGCGATAACAGCACCGTGAACTTCACCGGCNATAAGCANATCTTCTTGGCTTACCACCTGTCCCTCGATCGTTACCCCAGCGCCTATAACCGCGGAGTGCAAACAACCCTCCACCATACCNTCTTTATTATCACTGTCTAAAGAACTATCATCTGACCCACTAATAAACTTCTTATATTTAGCAAACATAACTAGTATCCAGTAGCCCGCCGTGCATTTTTTAATTTTATTGGGCGGATCGCTATATCAACACAGTTATCTATGCTGTTCCGGATTATTTACTCTTTAGGTTTGCAACCGCTCTAGGGCTTCCAGTTGATCTTGGCTCTCTAACCAATGTTCCTCACAAATTTTGAGTCTTTTTTCGACATCAGATTGATTCACAAGTACGCTATTTAACTGCTTTTTTTGTTTATCTTTATAAATATTTTCATCAGCCAAGCTGTCTTGAATCTCTTTTAACTGGCTTTCCAGTTGCTTCATTAACGTCTCTAGCTCACGAATATTCTTAGTCACTGGGGCTAGTTTTTCACGGTTTTTTGCAGTTTGTTTGCGATTGGTTTTTTTATCTTGGACAGTACCTGAAGAGTCAGTAGTCTCTGCTTCAGCATATCGAACAAAGTCCTTTAACCATTTTTGGTAGTCCTTTAAGTCCCCTTCAAATTCACTGACCGTCCCGTTCGCCACTAAATAGAATTCATCCACAGTGTTACGCAGCAAATGTCTATCATGGGAGATTACCACCAGTGCGCCCTCATAACCCTGCAATGCCATAGTTAGTGCATGGCGCATCTCCAAATCCAAATGGTTAGTTGGCTCATCAAGTAATAGTAAATTGGGTTTTTGCCAGACAATCAGGGCCAGAGCTACGCGCGCCTTTTCACCTCCAGAGAAATCTTTAATGGGATCTAATGCCTTATCACTATGGAAATCAAAACCACCTAAAAAGTTTCGTATTTCTTGGTCGGTAGCGGTTGGGCTGATGCGCTGGATATGCAGTAGCGGGCTCGCCTGCAGATCTAAAACCTCCAGCTGGTGTTGAGCAAAATAGCCAACTTTGAGATTTTCACCATAGACTCTAACGCCCTCCAACAAATCTAAATCACCGGTCAAACTATTGATTAGCGTCGACTTTCCTGCCCCATTGGGGCCGAGCAAACCAATCCGGGTGCCTGGGTGCAGATCGAAGTTAACATTTTTAAGTACCGGCGTGTCGCTGTAACCCAAGGTCGCTTGACTGATATTAGCCAGTGCGCCATAGGCCTTTTTTGGTGCCGGAAAATTAAAGTAAAAAGGTGAATCGACATGAGCTGGGGCGATGCTTTCCATTCGCTGTAACTCTTTTAACCTACTCTGAGCTTGTTTAGCCTTAGAGGCTTTATATCGAAAACGCGCGACAAAGTCTTCAACGTCTTTTCGTCTCTTTTGCTGCTTTTCGAAACTAGCTTGCTGCAACGCCAAACGCTCGCTACGCAGCCTTTCAAAGGCAGAGTAATTGCCTTTGTAGGCGTTAGTTTTATGGTGCTCTAGATGCACAATTCGACTGACTACATTGTCTAAGAAGTCACGATCATGGGAAATAATTAGCAGCGTGCCTATATAGCTTTTTAACCAACCCTCCAGCCAAAGTGTGGCATCTAAATCAAGGTGATTCGTCGGTTCATCAAGCAATAATAGGTCTGATGGACTCATTAGCGCCTGAGCCAAATTTAGTCGAATACGCCAACCACCAGAAAAACTATTCACTGGCCGGCTAATCTCTGACTGATAAAAACCTAACCCATGGAGCAGTTGCTCGGCTCGATAGTGAGCATCAAACCCGTTGATGGTATCCATTTTTTCGTAGGCATTGGCTAACTGATTATTGTTATTCGCGTTTAGCGCAGCTTCAACAGTGGCTTCAACCTCTCGAAGCACAGGATCGCCATCAATGACAAAATCTAAAGCACTTCTCTCAGAGGTGGCAAGTTCTTGAGCCATGTGAGCAATGCGCCAATCCGAAGGAATAGATAGTTCACCGGCATCGACAGTCACCTGACCCATGAGCAGTTTAAATAAACTGGACTTGCCGCTTCCGTTGGCGCCAATAATTCCGATATGCTGACCCGGATGAACAGATAATTCAGCATCATTGAGCAGCAACTTTACGCCGCGACGGAGTTCTATATTAGAGAGTGAAATCATTACTTTATNAATACCACGATTTATTCAAATCCAAGAAAGCCACCTGACTGATGACCCCACAATTTAGTGTATACACCATTTTTTTCCAGCAGCTGATGATGGGTGCCCTGCTCAATGATCTTGCCTTCATCGAACACAATCAGCCGATCCATCGCTGCAATCGTCGATAACCTGTGTGCAATAGCAATGACTGTTTTACCTTCCATGAGTTTATACAAACTCTGCTGAATAGAAGCCTCTACCTCAGAATCTAACGCTGAAGTCGCCTCATCTAGCACTAAGACCGGTGCATCTTTGAGTAACACTCTAGCAATGGCAATACGCTGTCGCTGACCACCTGAAAGGGTCACACCACGCTCTCCGACATGGGCATCGTAACCTCGCCGTCCAACGCTGTCTCTCAGCGATAAGATAAATTCATGAGCTTTGGCGTTGGTGGCTGCCATGATCATTTCTTCTTCACTTGCCTCGGGACGGCCAAACATGATGTTCTCGCGCACCGAACGGTGCAGTAATGAAGTGTCTTGGGTGACCACCGCAATATTAGCGCGCAAACTTTCCTGCCGAACGTCGCTGATATTCTGCTGGTCGATGGCGATTCTGCCATTTTGAATATCATAAAATCTCAGTAGCAGGCTCACTAAACTAGATTTTCCAGCGCCACTGCGCCCAACAATGCCAATTTTTTCACCGGCAGGAATCATCAGGTCCAAACCTTCAAAGACTGGCTCATCAGGATTATATTTAAAAGAAACGCTATCAAAGTGAATTTGACCTTTATCCACTTCGAGGGCTACGGCACCCTGTTTATCGGTTACCGCACTGGGAATAGACAGAGTNTTGATGCCATCCTGAACGGTACCTATGTTTTCAAAAAGACTGCTAATTTCCCAAAGAATCCAATGTGACATACCAGTAAGCCGAATGGCCAAACTCATTACAATGGCAATCGCGCCGGGGGTAATTGCACCATTTAACCACAGGTAGATACCCAGTGCCGCCGTGGAAAAGACCAATGACATGTTTAAGGTCCACAGAGCAATATTTAGCTTTGTAACTAAACGCATCTGCGGATGTACTGTGTCTAAAAACTCATTCATACCATCGCGCACATACTCTGACTCTCGACTGTTGTGAGAAAACAATTTAAGAGTAATGATGTTGGTGTAGCTGTCCACTATTCGACCGGTCATCAATGAGCGAGCATCGGCCTGCACCATAGCTATCTTTTTCATTTTTGGAACAAAGTAACGCTGGACCATAATATAAAGCAACAGCCAAACAATCAGTGGTAAGCAGAGACGAATGTCAGCACTGGCCACCAGAATTAAGGCGGTAATGATATAGATGACGACGAACAACAGTACATCGAGTAACTTCATCACAGTATCGCGAACAGCAAGTGCCGTCTGCATGACTTTTGTGGCTATACGGCCACTAAACTCATTTTGAAAAAAGCCATAGCTTTGATTAAGCAGATAACGGTGTGCCTGCCATCTCACCGTCATCGGAAAGTTGCCCATCAGCGTTTGATGAACAATAAGCGAGCGCAGGCCATTAGCCACTGGAATTAAAATCAGCATAAAGATAGCCATGCCCATCAAGTAAGTACCCGACTCTTGCATAAACGTGCTGGGATCACTGGATGACAACCAGTCAACGACCTGACCCAAAATGCCGAACAAAAGCGCTTCAGAGATTGCCGTGATTGCCGTTAAACTGGCCATAATAAGTAGCCAAGGCTCCATACCACGGGTGTAATAACGACAAAACTGGTAGACACCGTTAGGTGGCCTTTGAGCAGTTTGCTTTGGAAAGGGATCGACGAGCCGCTCAAAAAAACTAAACATTAACATTCCTTACAACAATTTTAGCGGCTCGCTCTGAGCGCAATTGGCAGCAAACCAAATATACGAAAACTGAAACGCCAAAATGACTGATCTATTAGCCAGACATAATAACAACTTGTGAGCGCATTTTAGGAAAATATAGGTCTTAAATTCTGATTTCTTTTGGTCTCTAATATCCAGAGAATTAAGCGATAGTTACTTTTTCTTGCCAGACGGGGTGCTTGTCCATGACTTGGGTGAAGAGTTTGGAGTGCATAAAAAACGCCAACCACTGCTGTAATTTTCGGTAGTCCGTTTTATCGAACCAACGCTCATCCACACCGGCGAATTGGCGGATAAATGGGAATATGGCGACATCTACCAGACTTATTTGATCACCCTGAAGAAATTTGTGCTGGCATAATAATCTGTCCAATTCCGCCAAAAATATTAGCGCATCAGCGCGATGATCATCCGGAGACTTATCGCTCTCCGCACGACCATATTTGTAGCCATCAAGGGCCAATTTAAAGGGCCCATCATTAGTCTTTATTAGCCGTTGAGCTGCCATACTCATTGCTGTTAGCCCCCAGTTTCTAGGGTCGGTTTCCTGAGGGTAGGTATGATTAATTGCCCAATGCATGATATCCAGGCTCTCATCTAATACTGTACTGTCAGCAAGAACCAAAACTGGCACACTAGCCTTTGCTGAAATCCTCAGGAGCGCATCGGGCTTTTGCGCCAGTAACACCTCTCTTAATTCAACCTCAATCCCGCAATGTGTAAGCGCCATTCGCGCACGAATTGCGTATGGACAGCGTCGAAAAGAATAAAGTATTGGTAACTTGTTGAGTGGTTTGGCCATAGAATTCATACTAAACTATAGGTTTCCAATATAAAACACCCACCCAGGGAATCTTACTACTCATGACTAAACCATCTTTTGATTTAATCGTTTATGGCGCCACCAGTTTTGTAGGCCAAATTTTAACCCGGTATCTTGTTGAACATGTTGGTGTCGGTAAAACTGTCAACTGGGCCATAGCGGGACGTTCGGCGTCCAAGCTTGATATCCTAAAAGTATCCTTAGGCGCTGCTGGAGACGATCTAAGTGTCATAATCGCCGATGCTGATAATGCTGATGCGTTAGCCGATATGGCACAGTCCACCCGCGTTATCGCAACAACAGTCGGCCCTTATGCACTTTACGGGGAAGCCCTTGTGAAGGCCTGTGCAGAGAATGGTACGGACTACTGTGATCTTTGTGGTGAGGCCTATTGGATTAAACGCATGATAGTAAAGTACGCCGATGCCGCAGAGCAATCTGGTGCTCGTATCGTCAGCTGTTGTGGGTTCGACTCGATACCTTCAGATCTTGGTGTGCAATTCTTACAGCAGCATGGACAACAACGCTTTGGCAGATATTTTAGTGATATTAAGTTAGCGGTGAATGCTATGAAAGGCGGAGCATCAGGGGGCACATTAGCTAGTATGATTGAAGCGGTGAAAGCTGCAAAAAGTGACCCTAAATTACGTAAAGATATGAACAACCCCTACATTTTATGTCCTGAAAGTCCAGATCTTCGCCACCCTCAGGTGAGTATAAAAGGCCCCGCATACGATATTGATTTTCAGCGATGGTCAGCACCTTTCATTATGGAAGCGATTAATGCTCGTGTAGTACTTCGCTCTAATATGTTGCTGGGTATGGCTTATGGCGATGACTTTTTATACCGAGAACAGATGATTACAGGGAAAGGATTTAAAGGCAGACTCTCTGCAATTGGTCTCACCGCAGGGCTAGGTCTCTTTGCGATGGCTGTGATAATAAATCCGTTACGTGNATTTATGCAACGCTTTGTTCTACCAAAACCTGGCGAAGGACCAAGTCCAGAAGCTCAATTAGCGGGGNATTTTGATGTCAGCTTGCTGGGCAAAAATGAGGACGGAAAGACTCTTAAAGTTAGGGTTACNGGAGATCGTGATCCTGGCTACGGATGCACCGCAAAAATGCTNGCCCAAGCGAGTCTATGTTTGGCATTTGATGTGACTCAAGAACAATGCGAGGGTGGTTTTTGGACACCTGCCACGGCGATGGGAGGTCAATTGACAGATCGTTTAATACAACATGCGGGTATGACGTTTACCGTCGATTAGCGCTTTCTCTGTCTGGACAGTATGGAAGAAGGCCCGACCGAAAGGCCGGGCCTTCTTCCATTACTAAAGCCTAAAACTATTCCATTACCCGATCTTTAATAACCATCAGAATAACGGCTACCGCAGCTGCACTAACAATGTCACTCAAATTACCCAGTATGGCAGTTACGTAGCCACCAATCACTGGCAGCCCATCAACGGCCCCCGACATAGACGCCAACGCGATGGCAAAGATTAAGAAAAATGTTCTATTGTCTTTATCTGCTTGATCGCTTAAGAACCCTAAGGCAACGCCTATCAATATCATAACTAGTGCCGCTTCAGGAATCGCGACAAAAGCGCCTATGACAGCTATTGCTAGTGTCAACAGTCTTACCACTTTTAATGGACTCATGTTATTACCCCTTATTTTTATTTAAATACCTAAAGAATGCCTTTAAAAACATAGCATAGTTAAAACATAGCACGTAAATCACAAGAATGGGGGGAATGTAAGAGATTGATTTTATTTGAATTTACATACACATGAAGTAGCAATATGGGGATACCAAGGGGTTTTCAATCGACGAGTACATAGCAACCAAAGCGGCTTTACTTTTTAGATTTTTTGACCACAATCCCTCTACAGTAATCTTAATGAAGATTGACTACTAGAGAAATTTTAAGCGACAATTAATCACAAAAAAGGCGTATTAATGACGCCTTTTTACATTCAGCGTTTCCAAATGTTGGTGAGTATCATAACCGCGATGATAACACCCAAACCTGCTGACCCAAGAGACACAATCACCTCTTGAATATTGCCCATGATGCCGCCAAAGAATGGTACATCAGGCCCAAATAAGGCAGAGACGAGTACAGAAATAGCCAGAACGGCCGCAAGGACTTCAACCGCTTCCCATAGCTGCTTTGTTAATTTCTTAAAGAATTTATTCATGGTGGCACCTTATCTAATCATTTTAGCGAAAAAAGGGGACTCTTTAGAGTCCCCCTTCACTTAATAACTAAAAACTCTAGTCCATAGCGGCCATCAGATATCCAGCAACTAGAAGTCCAACTAGACCTGCGTCTCCAAGAGTATTAACAATTCCAAGTAGGTTGCCTAGAACGTCTCCAACAAATGGCGCATCTCCGCCAAAAACAACACCCAGAGCTACTCCCAAAACAATCAGAGACATCGCAAGACTTGTTAATTGACCTATTACAGCACTTAATTTATCCATTTTAATTACCCCTTAACTATGATTTTATTTGAATTAACTTCTGATTGCATGGGTTGTTTTCCAGCAAACATATGGAACATATCACGTTAGTTATATTAATGAAAAGCCCATAAACAACTGATTTCTATATTAAAACGCATAGATTTTATCTTTTTAAGGCGCTATTTATTAAACATCTAACTTTTTATTTAGTTAATTTCCGTTAGAATGGCGTCTTGATAATGTAGCGCATTTTGGCGCTTTAAGCAGCTAACAAGGGTCACTAAATATTCCTATGGCACAATACGTTTATACGATGAATCGGGTGAGTAAGGTAGTGCCACCCAAACGCGAGATTCTTAAAGATATTTCACTGTCTTTCTTCCCAGGCGCTAAAATAGGTGTTTTAGGGCTTAATGGCTCCGGAAAATCAACATTATTGAAAATAATGGCGGAAATAGATAAAGAGTTTCAGGGTGAGGCACGACCGATGCCAGGGATTAAAATCGGCTATCTTGCTCAAGAACCTCTGCTCGATCCTGAGAAGGATGTTAGAGGTAATGTCGAAGATGGTATGCGTGAAGCAGTCGACGCGCTAAAAGACCTTGATCAAGTGTATTTAGACTATGCAGAACCGGATGCCGACTTTGACGCTTTAGCCAAAAAACAGGGCGATTTAGAGGCGATTATCGAATCTTGGGATGCTCACAACCTTGATCATGCTTTGGACATTGCTGCTGGCGCACTCCGATTACCCCCCTGGGATGCTGATGTAACCTCTCTTTCCGGCGGTGAAAAACGTCGTGTCGCTCTGTGTAGGCTGCTCTTGTCAAGACCTGACATGTTACTTCTGGATGAGCCAACCAACCATTTGGATGCTGAGTCAGTCTATTGGCTAGAAAAATTTCTCGAAGAATACGCAGGGACCGTCGTTGCCGTTACTCACGATAGGTACTTTTTAGACAATGTCGCTGGCTGGATACTCGAGCTTGATAGAGGTCGTGGTATCCCTTATGAAGGCAATTACTCAGCCTGGCTAGAAGGCAAAAATCGCCGCTTGGAAACTGAATCTAAACAAGAAATATCACGTCAGAAAGCGATTAAACAGGAACTTGAGTGGGTTAGGCAAAATCAGAAAGGCCGCCAAGCGAAAAATAAAGCGCGGATTGCACGATTTGATGAGCTTAACTCTCAAGAATTTCAATCACGCAATGAAACCAATGAAATCTACATTGCACCGGGTGAACGCCTCGGTGATAAAGTCATTGTTTTAGACAAAGTCAGTAAAGGGTATGGCAATGAACTATTAATAGACCAGTTGTCATTGTCGATTCCAAAAGGGTCTGTGGTAGGGATCATTGGCGGCAACGGTGCTGGTAAGTCGACATTATTCCGTATGATTGCCGATACAGAGAAGCCGGATAGTGGAACAATTAGTCTTGGCGAGTCTGTAAAGGTTGCTTATGTCGAACAGACGAGAGATTCACTCAATGATAACCACACCGTTTGGGAAGCTATATCGGGCGGTCATGACATATTAAAGATAGGGAGTTATGAAGTCTCCTCACGTGCTTATGCAGGTCGTTTCAATTTTAGAGGCAATGACCAGCAAAAGCGTGTAGGTGAGCTATCTGGCGGTGAGCGTGGGCGCTTGCATCTTGCCAATACTCTTAAACAGGGAGCCAATGTTCTACTTTTGGATGAGCCTTCAAACGACTTGGATATTGAAACTTTGCGCGCGCTGGAGGAAGCAGTACTTTCTTTCCCTGGCTGCGTGCTGGTAATCTCTCATGACCGTTGGTTCTTAGATCGTATTACCACCCATACACTTGCTTATGAAGATAATGGAGAAGTGGTATTTTTTGAAGGCAGTTATAGCGAGTATCATGAAGACTTTGTTAAGCGTAACGGTGGAGATGCTCAACCAACACGAGTAAAGCATAAGCGTCTAAAGAATTAATCCTCAACAAGGTAAGAGCGAACGATGAGTAGTATTTGGCATCATATGCCCAATCCATCTCTGATGGAAAAAACGAGTGAAGGCACCATTGACCAGCACTTAGGTATTAAGATCACCGATGTGGGTGATGACTATTTAACAGGCACAATGCCGGCAGACCATAGAACATTTCAACCTTANGGTATCGTTCATGGCGGTGCAAATGTTGTTTTGGCTGAGACTCTCGGCTCTATGGCCGGCGCACATGTTATTGATACTGAGCACTACTTATGCATGGGCCAAGAGGTGAGTGCCACGCATTTGAGGCCAGTTTCTTCTGGCCTGGTAACTGGTACTGCACGACCCATACATTTAGGGCGGCGCTCCCAAGTTTGGGAAATTCGCCTAACCAATGACCAAGGTAAACTCAGTTGCATCGCGAAGTTAATCTTGGCCATTGTCCCCAAAAAGACTGACTAAATTACTGACTTAGCGAACTTGGCCTTTCTACTTTAAATATGTTTATTTCAATAAAAAAGAAGGCCAGCAACCACAGAAAACTGTCCCAAAAGTCTAAGGCATCGCCAAGAAAACCCCAGTAAGTGGCCGCTCCAAGTAATATCCCATAGAGGACGAATTTAATATTTTTGCTAATAGAGACGACCAGTCCCTGAAAAAGGTCTTTCTGCTGTAATCTGATATCCACTTCCAAAACAATCACCACAGCAATCCATGTTAGAGAGTTGATGACATCAACGAGTCCCAGCCACTGAATGGCAGACCATTGATCAGCAGTACCAATAATGTTTTGTTCATTAAGTTGAAATAAACTTTGATCAGTGAGGGCGCCGCAATTATCCATGGAGAGCGCAGGATACTGATCCAAGGTGTCTATGATAGAAAAATCTTGCCCCACTAGACTGCAGAGGGAATCCATCTCAAACGGGCTAATTCCATTAATAAACAGCATCTTTGTAAAGTAGCCATAAAATGCGTACCCAATAAAACCATAACTAAATACACGTATTAGCGAGAAACTCACTCGAACACTCGATCGAGCCAATGTGTNCGGCTCAAGTACAGAGGTCGTAAATTCGAATAGTAATAATAATAAAACCCAAGCTGCNGTATCNATAGTCGCCGCATAGCCCTGGATAATGTCACNCAAATTCATACCCTGACTAAAGGTCTGCTGAATTGCGAGGGATTCCTCTTGAAAGAACAAAAAAATATTTAAAGTCAAAAGCCCATAAATACTGTACTTAAATGCTCTATACATTACGTTTGTTAGATCCAGTGACTCGGTTGACATTATTTCTCCCAAAAGTTTTCAGTTAACTGAGCGTAGTGTACCTAGCAACCACCTATATGGAATAAAAATTATAGGCACATGATGCTCTGTCAGTAAATTAATGCCGTAGCTAGGTGCACTCGCACCATTGCGGCACAGTTATTGCTTTAGTCAAAGGAAGACATCGTCTCGATCATTATCCGGCAGTATTTTTGTCTAATAGTGGTGCGGTTTTTCTACATAATACTATTTATGCACTCATTTGGTGCTTTCATCTAGGGGAAACATATGCTCTCTCAAACTCGGCGATCTAATCTAGCCGTATTAACTATGATGCTTTTTATCTTACCCATACAAGCATTTTCTGACGATCTAAATGCGGCAAACACCTCATGGATTCTTACCTCTACAGCGCTCGTTTTGTTTATGACAATTCCGGGGCTTTCATTATTTTACGGAGGCTTAGTCCGCTCTAAAAATGTTTTATCGGTTCTCATGCAGTGCTTCGCTATTACCTGCTTGGCATCAATTATATGGTTTGCCTTTGGTTACAGCCTTGCCTTTGGTGATGGCGGATCAATGAATGCCTACATCGGCAATTTGGATAATATCTTTCTTGGCAAGCTCACTGAAGACAGTATGGCTGGAGATATACCTGAATCAGTCTTTGCAATGTTCCAGATGACTTTTGCAATCATTACACCCGCATTGATTGTTGGTGCATTCGCAGAACGTATGCGTTTCAGCGCCATGCTTCTTTTCAGCGGACTTTGGCTTGTGGTGGTTTATGCACCAATCACACATTGGGTTTGGGGTGGCGGATGGCTCGGAGAGATGGGCCTACTTGATTTTGCTGGTGGCACCGTTGTGCATATTACCGCGGGTGTTGGCGCCCTCGTTGCGGCATTAGTACTAGGTAATCGCAAAGGTTTTCCAAGACAGGCAATGCCTCCCCATAATCTCACTATGACAGTTACCGGTGCAGGTATGCTTTGGGTCGGATGGTTTGGTTTTAATGGCGGTTCTGCGCTAGCAGCTAACGGTGATGCTGGCATGGCTATGCTGGTTACCCATATATCAGCTGCTGCCGGCTCCCTATCTTGGATGATGATGGAATGGACCAAACATGGGAAGCCCTCTGTTCTAGGAATTGTTACCGGAATGGTTGCAGGTCTTGGCACTATTACTCCCGCATCTGGGTTTGTTGGTCCTGCCGGCGCATTAGTCATTGGTTTCAGCGCTGGCATCATCTGTTACTATGCTACTCAAGCAATAAAACAGCGTTTTCAAATTGATGATTCGCTAGATGTTTTTCCCGTCCACGGCGTTGGTGGCATGCTGGGCACACTTTTGGCCGGCGTTTTTGCGTCAGATGCATTGGGCGTCTTTAGTGGCCAAGGCTATAACGAAGGAATGGCTATGGCCAGCCAGGTCTCTGTCCAAGTCATCGGAATCATTGCAACATTTACCTATACTGCTGTCGTTACTTATGGGCTCTTGAAACTCGTGGATAAACTGTTAGTCTTGCGGGTAGACGAAGAAGGTGAGATGAGAGGTCTAGACCTTGTTGAGCATGATGAGAGGGGGTATGACTTATAATAAGGCAACGGATATAACAATGCGGCTCGTTAACTCTATAAAAAATAAGCTATAACAGAGTGCTTAAGCTCACAAGCCGCTGATGACTATCAGCGGCTTTTTTATTGGTAGCTTAGGCCGTGGTCGTTTGACCTAGCGCTATCCAGGTGGGCACACATCAGTTCCATACCATCAAGAATGCGCGCTGAATGGCGTTGCATAAGGTCAGATGGAATAAGATAAATATGCTGGTTAATAACTGCGGATATTCCACTCCATTTTTGCCAACTCTCAAACCATGCCGGCCTCTCTTCCCGACTACCACCAGCGATTATCACCTCAGGATCAGCCGCCACAACTGTTTCAATATTCACGTAAGGAACCAGTGGAATAGCATCGGAAAAAACATTTACGCCACCACAAAGATTGATGATATCACTGACCATATGTTCCCCATTTAAAGTAATTAGTGGCTCGTCCCATATTTGATAAAAGACTTTAATCACTGACTTACCAGCCTGCGCTGCACGCAGTTCTTGTAATCGGCGGGAAAACTCATGTGCACGCTGCTCGGCTTGATCTCCATGACCACTAAGTTTACCAAATCTTCGAAATAGACTTGGAATCGCATCCATTTTATTGGTTTCCACCACGAAAACTGGAATACCTAACTTGCGCAACGGGTCGATAATTTTATTGCCATTGCCTGACTGCCAGGCAATCACTAAATCAGGCTCTAATGACAGTATTAACTCGTAATTAGCTGCGGCATGATTATTTACTCGCAGAATATCCTTGGCCTCTTCGGGATAGTTACTGTATTCATCCGCTCCAACGATTTTTTCACCAGCGCCTATATGAAAGAGGACTTCGGTAATATTAGGGGCAAGACTAACAATCCGTTTTGCCGGCGCCGCAAGTTTGATCTGTTGCCCATTGTCATCAACGACAACAACCTCAGCAGCAGTAACCACAGACAGCCAAGCCAAGATAATCATTAATACGCGCACTAAGTAATCACCAGGGGTCGCTTTGTAATTGGATGTTCCGAGATAACTGCTTTCACCTTAAATACATCGTCTATTAAGGTTTTAGTTAACACCAGTTCTGGGCTACCTTGCGCCGCAATAACGCCACCATCGATAACTACTAGGTTATCAGCACAACGTGCCGCTAAATTTAGATCATGCACAACCATTACAACGCCTACGCCTTTATTAGCAAGCTGGCGGACAATGTCCAAAGTGAGTTTTTGATGTGAAAGATCAAAAGCTGAAGTGGGTTCATCAAGCACTAAAAACTGATCTCCCAACGCGCTGGACTGCCAAATTTGCGCTAGCACTCGCGCCAATTGTACGCGCTGCTTTTCACCCCCGGACATCTGCGTATAAAAACGACGCTGAAGATAGCTTGCGTCCACTAATTCAAGAGCCTCGGCAATAATTTCCTGATCTTTAACAATTCCAGTCTGATGAGGAATACGCCCTAAACCAACAACTTCATCGGCGGTAAATGAGAAATTAAGTAATGTATGTTGCGGAAGCACCGCTAACATTTGTGCCTTTTCTAATAGCGGCCATTGATTGAGCAAGCGACT
>JGI24540J26637_10000603_pt1 | contig 15246 bp, 12 predicted proteins | sample NorSeaMetagenome_FD_26637 | JGI IMG/M metagenome (IMG submission 26637)
CTTCCTGGAAGTACTGGCAGAAAGTTTCAGACTGGGTGGTGGTAAAGATAGTAGGTGTGGACGCATTGGTGCAGAAGGTCGGCAAACACAACGAAGGTCCATTGTACAGAAGATCTTTGACGTATATCTGGCACACGATTCAAGATCTTTTGCTGTCTTTTCTTGATTGTGAGCATAAAGCAATGGCTCGCAGGTATCTTCGTATGACTGACGAAAGTGCGCTCGGCATAAGCAACCGGCTGCATTTCTTCAGGCGATCTGGCTGCAATACAGAGTGACTCTCTCGACATTAGTGTTCGAGTCGGGTGGTTTGCTTTTCTGAAATAGGAGTGTGATTGTTCATGTTTTTCAAACCATCAATACCAGACACAGGTTCGTCGGCGTAGTGCCAGCGTTTATATTTGCAAAAGTCTTGACTGAGGGTGCTTTTATAGTCACCAATTGGAAAGACGACAAATCTGCTCATATTTCGCTCCCAGTTTACCAGACATCTGAACTCGTGCCAGACATCGGAACATCTGCAACTCGTTGTTTCGTAATGTTAGCTTATCTGATGTCGTTGTTCAATTTGCTTTCAGGGAACTTTGTATCGCATCTATGTAGTTGGATCGTCTTGTGTTTCTCTCTCTGTTTCAGTTTGAAGATAGTTTTTTAGTGTGTCCCGTCGTCGGGTAAGGCCGCCCCTGCTTCTCACTTCCATCCAGCACAGAAGTGGCTGCACATCAAATTTCGAGCGCTTTCGGGAGAGGTGGCGCCAGACTGGCCACGGTCTTACATTGCTTCTAGATCAAGAATATGTGCGCTGCTGCAGCAACAACACTTTGAACAATTCGTCTCAATTCAGGCTGACTGCGCAAGTTTGCTTTCAAGCGCCGGGGTCTGATACACAACGACAGTATTGCGTCAGACGGTCGATGAACATTTTCACGAATCATCGCCGTCTTGGAGACCACTGAGAACATTTTGGATGAAGATGCACAGGAGTTGGTGACTTCCTGTATGATGGTAGAAAACTTTCAACACCCAGTTGTGAATCAGGAACACATATTTGATATTGCTGTTTTCCAATATTGGCCGTGAGCTTAATGACAGTTTACGGATAGGGAGGCCAACATGAACCATAAATACTAAGCATCATGCGGCTTTGGCAGATCTCTTATAGGATGGGCGATTTCTCATGGTTCAAGTGAAGTCACGTGAGGCAGTTTGTAGAGCTTGAAATCTTTGCAGTGGTAGCAATAAGCTCGGAGGAGAATCATGCCCAGGAGTGTAGATGATGGTATTTAGTGATTCGTCATGTTATGAGGCTTTGGAGCATCTTGTGGATTTGGCCACACGCAGGTATTATGAGTATATTTCGCGGTGAAAAAAAATATCTCGGCATCTGTGTTTAAATCGGCACATCAATAATCCCAAAAATTCAGCATAGCTATTAGGTTAGATGACAAGGAATTACGTCAAATCAGGACCATGGTAACAGTATGCAGTGGCCTAGATATAACTAACGTAGACAGCCACGATGTTTAAAAGTCCAGCAGTGTTTTCAGTGTTGCATAGAAAGCATGTAGCGGTTCGTCAAAAGAGACGTGGGCATGTGTAATCACTCCTCATTAGTTGTCCCAGCGTGTTTGTTTTACCATGGATTAGAGAGCGTCCAATTCAGTCTTTCTAGCTACTCAGGGATCTTGTCAGTCGTCTTTAAATTCTGTTTTATGGTGGCGTCTAATCACTATTGTTGTAGGTAGTGACGAGCGAACTCACTATTGTTGAAGGCTTTTGAAAATAAAATGTCGTGGCTGTGGACTCACTACTACCCCACTACCTTATCGTAAAGACTGCAAATTGTCTTATTTCTTCCATTTTTTTAAGCAGGGATACCTTAAAAAAGGGATAGGACCCCCTTACGAATGCCTTGACAAAAAGGTAGGGACCCCCTTTGTAGGGATTCCGGATGAACCACTGAACAAAAAGCCTTGACAAAAGAATAGGACCCCCCTAAGAAATCATAAGAAATCCCTAAAAAAGGATAAGTCTCCCGTGTAGGGGTTCAAATGCATGTTCTGATCTTCCAAATGCATGTAGGGGTTTAAATTCTGTAGCCATTTTGGCTCAAGGCTTAAGCAAGCACAGTACAGTACAGCACAGCCTGCCAAGTACAGCAGCCATGGCAGAAACTGCAGCAGAGCCTGAACAGCCAGCAGTGGAGCCACCAAAGAAGAAGATCAAGGTCGAGGGACAACCACACTTCGAGTCACAGCCTTCAGCCTTGCTGGCAATCCACGTGCACACTCCATCCGGCGAAGAGCTCAGCCTGACCGTCACGAGTTCGATGTTAGGATGGGAGCTGGTCCAGAACGTGAGGCAAAGGCTGCAACAGCCAAGAGCAATTTCAGGTTTCTGTACCCTGAAGCTCTTCTTCGGCGAACGTGCTCTCCAGCCGGGCCGGTCTTTGGCAGAGCAGAATGTTCAGAATTCTTCAGAATGCTTATGTCTCAGGAGGGAAGTTACATCTCAGGAACAAGAAGAAGTTATCCAGAGGTGCTCTAATGATCAAGCTCTTGACGATGACTTAGACATATGGGATGCCCTTGAGACCTTGAATTTTGATGATGATTACAACCGGAGCCTGGACAAGGTGAGCCTGCCCAGTGGCCTTCAGACCTTGAACTTTGGTATCAAGTACAACAAAAGCCTGGTGAAGGTGAGCCTGCCCAGTGGCCTTCAGACCTTGACGCTTGGCGATCGCTACAACCAGAGCCTGGAGAAGGTGAACCTGCCCAGTGGCTTGCAGAACTTGTATTTTGGCTTTGATTACAACCGGAGCCTGGAGAAGGTGAGCCTGCCCAGCGGCCTTCAGACCTTGAATTTTGGCCATTGTTACAACCAGAGCCTCGAGATGGTGAGCCTGCCGAGTGGCCTTCAGACCTTGTATTTTGGCTCTGATTACAACAAAAGCCTGGAGAAGGTGAGCCTGCCCAGCGGCCTTCAGACCTTGTATTTTGGCTTTGAATACAAACAGAGCCTGGAGAAGGTGAGCCTGCCCAGCGGCCTTCAGACCTTGAATTTGGGCCATGATTGCAACCGGAGCCTGGAGAAGGTGAGCCTGCCCAGTGGCCTTCAGACCTTGAACTTTGGCCATGCTTATAACCAGAGCCTGGAGAAGGTGACCCTACCGAGTGGCCTTCAGACCTTGACGTTTGGCACCTACTACAACCAGAGCCTGGAGAAGGTGAACCTGCCCAGTGGCCTTCAGACCTTGAATTTTGGGCTTAATTACAACCAGAGCCTGGAGAAGGTGAGCCTGCCCAGTGGCCTTCAGACCTTGAATTTTGACATTTGTTACAACCAGAGCCTGAAGAAGGTGAGACTGCCCAGTGGTTTGCAGACCTTGAATTTTGGTATGAAGTACAACAAAAGCCTGGAGAAGGTGAGCCTGCCCAGCGGCCTTCAGACCTTGAAATTTGGCCATGATTACAACCAGAGCCTGGAGAAGGTTAACCTGCCCAGTGGCCTTCAGACCTTGAATTTTGGCAATGGCTACAACCAGAGCCTGGAGAAGGTTAACCTGCCCAGTGGCCTTCAGACCTTGAATTTTGGCTATAATTGCAACCTGAGCCTGGAGAAGGTGAGCCTGCCCAGTGGCCTGAAATTTGGCCATGATTGCAACCTGAGTCTGGAGAAGGTTAACCTGCCCAGTGGCCTTCAGACCTTGACGTTTGGCGATCGCTACAACCAGAGCCTGGAGAAGGTTAACCTGCCCAGTGGCCTTCAGACTTTGAATTTTGGCCATGATTGCAACCTGAGCCTGGAGAAGGTGAGTCTGCCCAGTGGCCTTCAGACCTTGACGTTTGGCGATCGCTACAACCAGAGCCTGGAGAAGGTGATCCTGCCCAGTGGCCTTCAGACCTTGACGTTTGGCGATCGCTACAACCAGAGCCTGGAGAAGGTTAATTTGCCCAGTGGTCTGCAGACCTTGACGCTTGGCAAGGATTACAACAAGAGCCTGGAGAAGGTCACCCTTCCCAAGGGCCTAAGCCTACAGGCCTAGTGTGGGACACACTGGAGGGAGAAGAAGGTCTTGATTGAAGACGACCTGGGTTGGTTCTAGTGTAGGTATGCGCCTGCTTGAACAAGTTTCACCACAATTATATTACTCGAGCTTGGGTGGACATTTGCTGCTAAAGCAAAAATGCGAAAACATGGAAAGGGAAAGGACAGGACGAGTCAGCCATTCTTGCCATAGACGATTTGATATGGGGAACATGCATGTGGCACTTACAGCGTGAACGCAGAATTGTATGCCTTGCTTGGTGCCGAGATGAAGTAGAGAGCTTTGAATGCACATTGCCATCCTATCCTTTTGTTACGGCCTTTTAAATTAATCCAGTTATGGGCAGGTGTTCTATTTATGCTAATGTCGTCTTTGGGAGGCTTTTAAGTGATTTGTATTCTTATTAAGGCATTCATAAGGAATTCTAAGGAAACATGCGTCAAGATACAAATGACTTAGTGTTTTTTCTAGACAAGATTCATTTTAGGAATTCTTCGTTAGAATGAATCAACGCAGGCATTATGATATAAGAATGTACTTCAAAGAACTATTAAGACCAGCGTCAGCAGAAATACATTTTGACCGCCATTGTCACCAGAATCATCAGTGAGAATGCGCTGTGTGTGTCGGTCATCAAGAGGACAATTAGTTCTGTGACAGTTGCCTGGTGGGCACTGTCCTCTGCCTCATAGTCCTAAATCGTCCGGTGCAATCGTCACAGAAGATCGTCATAGCACAGGAGGTCATGCTAGCAAGAGCAGTATACGGCATGCAGCAAGGTTTCCATTATTCCCAGGGATGTAAGTATTTTCACAAGCACATGTAAGAGTGTGACACGTCAGCGACGAGTCATTGTCGTCCGAGAATGTTGTCCTGTATAGCTTCAGTGTAGCCGTTATATTGGGCAATGTCTACTCGCGTAGATAAACTTCTTTTCGCTTCTGTTTTTTAGAGCAAAACTGGCCATGGTGTCCTCTCGCCGTGCCATATCGGCTACGAACTGTAGTGATCAAGCACGTCATGATGAAAAACGAAGCAAACAAAGCTTTCCGCAATAAGCATCAGCCCAACAAGGATGAGATTCGCAATGGCCGGAAACTGCGAAGAACAGAGTGGTCCGGCCAACGACCAAATTCATGAAATTTTGTGTTTGATCTCATGCATTGAATAGTCATGCAATCCGTTGATTCAACCTACATAGGCTCATCGGCATAGAGGTAGACACGTATGGCGTTCAAGTTACAGCAATCGGGGACAAAGTCCGGAGCTCAGGCTAATTGTGTAGTCAGAAATCAAACATAAGTCCGTACGATATTCGTCCACAGACGGGGGATCAGAGAGTTGAGTCAAATTTGTAGTTCTTCGTGGATGCATGTCGATCATGTGTCCCTATAGCTAGTTCATCGGTGTAGGAATGCATCGATTGTGTGTTAGCAGATCAGACTGTGCTGCTTGAATGTATGGTTAGCAGATTTGGTCAAACACAGCACTTGCGTCGAGTACGGAAGATGCAAGAAATTATATAGGTCAGTCATTACATGTTCAACAATTTGTTTGCATTGCTGCTACAATTGTATTTTGCACAGTACAAGGTAGAAGAATTAGGCGAAGATGCAGGTGAATATTTACGTGCTTCTTCTATGGCATGAGGCACGAGGGTGTGGCCGGAAACATTACAGGAGTGCAGGTTTCTTTGTATTAATCTATAGCCATAAAGTGTAGATAAGAAGTCGCCTCAACTTTCTGAGGCTTGGAAGTTCTGGTAGATATGGGCATTCTGCAGAGGCAGGACGCTACTCAGAATCTCTTGAGGACGCCATGGGCTTATGTAGGAACGATTGTCGATGATTCAGGGTTTGTTCNTNTTGTACACAATCAGGATAACGGCTCTTGGGCAAAAAAACGAGCGTGTGTTTGTTCTGCAATCTGGACTGACATCCCTTGTCCTTTTTTGTTGTTTCTGTTATCCGAAATTCCTTGGTCGTTATGGAGCTTCTGCGGTGATTCATATAAAAGGGTGCTTCATCAGAACTGTATGTCATTGTAATTTCGGTCGGTTTGTTGTCCTTGTGGGCACTGACTGACGGTCCTTGTAGATGTGAATCCCCTATGAACAGATGGACAACGACAGTACGAGTATCTTCTACATTGCGAATGCGCATCTCTCTTTTGTCTCAGTCATTGAAAGGTGCGCACGATTTCCTGCTTAGGGATGGAAAGAGTCATGGAGATTCACAAGCCGACAGTTATTATGACTTCTGCGGCCCAGGAGTGGAAGCAGGGGAGCCAAGGATACCTTCAAGCTGAAGCTACGGTGACCTTGTCAGCAGAGCTACCGACGTACTTTGGCAATTTACAGGATTTACTTGGATTCCGAGCCTCCAAAAGCCCGCCAGTTCGGTTGCTTCAAATTGGTGTTCGACCAGTTGATCCTGGGCGTGGGACAGCAGCTACACCAAAACTGGTCCTGGGAGTTCGCGGGATAGGAGCAGATGGTGTCAACACTTATGAGGAGAACGTACTCATGGATGCCATTCCTGGGCAGCACTTACATCTGACATTATTGGTGCCTCTCGAAGCAAAGACACAGCAGGGCGGTGACAGGCAATCGGTTGTCGTGAAGATCCTTCATATAATGAACCATGCCCTCAAGGAGGATACTGTGTCTCTCACCAAGCTACCGGTGCTTTTCGAAGGACTTGATTGGCAAGACTACCCGCGTTTTGTGACTCATCATAGGTCAGAGCTTCTGGTGAACAAAGGGCACGCAAACCGTGATGGGCAGAGTGGCCGCACGATCGTGGAAGAGAAGGTTGACTTCGGCTTCCGTGGGCAAGTGCATTATTGCACTGCGGTGTACACGCCTCGCCCCACTTTACCTACGGTTCTATCACCAGAATTTCGCTCGGTGGTGCGTGGGACGATTGTCAGGGACAATGCCACTCTCAAAATCACAGTGGGCATGGAGGCGAACCTGATCATCCAAATGGTCTTCAGTATGGCTACTTCGGATAACTTCAGTGTTCTCTTGGACAAGATCCAGCACATGCTCGAGCACTTCCCAGGGCCCTACTCAATTGTTACAGGCCTTCATGATATGACTGAAGGGCAGGTTTGGGACATGCCCACCATTTCCCAGCTTGACATGCAGCATGTCATGGATGTTACATCTGCGGCCTCGCCTGACCTGGTGAGCCACGGACTGGCTGAAAGCATGGCGCTCATCCTGACGATCAAGGCTCCTGTATACTAACTTGTGAAGATCAGATTTACTTTGCCTAGGGGCTTGAAGAAAAGAGAGGAGTTGATGCGCGCTATGTCTTCAATGTGGGTTTGGCAACTCAATGGTGGCTTATAGTGGGATTGTGTTTGCTCTTCTGGACTTCCACCAGGCTTATTAGACAATTTGGACCTGCGATTCTGCGTTTTCTACCATGTCTGATTCTGAATACCTCTCGCATCGCTCTTGGGTTGTGTGTGTGAGACAGACACCATTTTTAGGGATTCCGGTGGCAGCCTACTCACTAATTGAAAGTGGTTATGCTATGGATGCAATAGCTGGTGGTTATGGCTTAGCCTGATTATACAATATAGCGACAGTTATGTAAAATGAGTAGTTTCATTCCATTGCTACGTAGTGCGTGGTAGGGGNGGCTTAGGCGAAGTTCTGGCTATGGACTGAGTTGTGTTGACTGTTTTATTGTTATATTGTTTAGTATAACCGTCTGTGAGTAACAGCATCCGTGACGAGATATANAGAACTGAACATGAAGATTGCCACCAGCGGCATGTCTCGGTTTATGTGTGTCATACATGTGCGGAATGACTGTTTGAAAGCTGTTTTTCTTGTGCATAGCCATCAACCTCATGCTCTTTAGCGTGATTGTAATCAAGTATTCTTGTTAAGTATGTTGTTCTTCATAGTCTCTGTCATGCGGCTTCACAGGTTTGCCAGCTCTAGTTGTGATCGGGCAGATCATTTGTGTTGTTTGTAGGCCAAAATGTTTGAAATATAATTCAAGTTAACGGCATTTGGCTCAAGAAAACGATTTACTATTCAGACAGGTGTTCATTTGGTTACTGTTTGTGGGATATATGCCACGTTCTTGCTTCGTATGACTCTTTCTGTTTTTGATGCTGAATTCCAGCAACCTGATGAACACTATCTTGAATTCATGGAGAGGCTTATTTGGCATTTGCAATCTTGCAAGCCTGGAATCTCAGACTACGAAATCAAGGTTATATTTCTGGATGGGCTACGAAGACCGCTTCCTATGCGCGAGGCAATCCAAGTGCGACTGGCAGACACTTACTCTGTTGCGGAGTTAGGACATGCATTGGGAAAATTATTGGATTCGGATCATTTCCACGAGCAGGTCGTTCGAGGCTTTTCCAACGCTATCCCACCGTATCGTTCTCCGCACCGGCACTCAACCTTATGCATGAATGGTTCACCGGTGGAGGAGAGCCCGTCGGGCAACGATTCTGGCTCACCTCCTTTGGCTGCCAGAGTTCGGCGTTTTCTTGCAGTGGGGAGACGGCGTGTTCATCTACATAGGCCGATGCCTTATACAACATTATACAGGGATGGCCCACCGGTGGAGGAGAGCTCGTCGGACAACGATTCCGGCCCACCTTCTTTGATTGACCCCTCAAGCAATAGTAGTAATCCTTTCATTGAACTGGAATGATTTATGATGGGCATCTTGAGAATCCAAACTGACCAAGCATGTGACTCATGCGTGCCGAAAAGTGATCCCATAAACTTGTATCCCATGTACTTAATTCGTCAGATTAACGGGATCGTTTTCAGGTAACAGTCCAGTGTTGAGTTGATGGTGCATTATTTTGAATTCACTGGATTGTGGATTCTATCATGGGACATGGAACTTGCCATTGATTGGTTTTGCATGAACCATTCAGTTGCGCATCTCAGACTACGCGAGACTGAAGTGCGGGTGTCTTCTTTTCTGAATTCAATAAGCTGGAGGCAGTTGTCCATTGGGTACTGTCTTTGGGTGCTAGCTGGAAGCGTTGTCTTTGGTGCTAGCTGTGGCCAATCTTCTCATGCATATTTCAAGACCTTAGAGGTGACGATTCTTTTCTCGTCAATCATACCAACAGTTGGCATGTCAGAAATGATGCGCATGAGTGTGTGTGTGTGCAGTGTGCTTATGTGAGAGTTCTGTCGTTTGAGTTTGTAACAGATGTGCATATATTCTGATTTTCAACTAGGAGATGGTGGTTTTGCCCAGGCATGAAGCTGGATGGAATCGTGTTTGTTGGCTAGAAAGCGAGGGTGCGCGGACAGGGTTTCCAAGTAATTAAAAAGATATGCTCTAGCCGCTGATAAAAAACAAGGCTTAAAAGGATAGGAGTCCATAATGTGATTCAATCAAACAGGCGTTAAATAGAATCATGAGATGCGAGAATAAAGGAAACGTGCGTCAGGATAGAAAACGCATGAGTGCGATCTTTCATAGACAACATGCATGTTAGGAACAATAATTTGAGAGAATGAATTAACGCAGGCCTTCTGATATAAGAATGCATCTGGAGAACTATAAAGTCTAGCGTCAGTAGAAAATACATTGTTGGCCGCCAGGATATCCGGAATCCTAGTGAAGGCGCGGGTATCGTTCTGTGCTCAAGAGGACAATTAGTTTATGTGACAGTCGCCGTTGTCGGCACTGTCACAGGGCGACGTGGTTGCAGAGTGTATTGAAAAATTCCAGAGTATGTCTTGCGATATTGATGAGTCGAGCCCGTCATGCGTCGATGGTGGAATAGTTGTAGAGTCCGCTAAGCTTGAAGTAGCCGAAGCCAAAGTAAAATCGGCAGAACAACAGGCTTTCAGCAATCCAAAGGAACCAAGTATCGAGAATCCGTCTACACCACCAGCAGACCGATACCACGTCTTCCTGGAATCTGCAACGACTGCAATTCCTGGTATCAAAATCGAAGTTGGCGACAAAGGCCAGTTGCCGATGACTGATTGCTCATGGTTAAAGTCGCCGCAGAAAACGTTACATACATCGTTGACCAATACTCGTTTACAAGAGGACTTTCCACATGACAACACGGGCTACAACGGGCATCTTTCAAACCCCAGCACAACGAAGGTTGGATGTGTCTCAAGAGCCTTTGTTGCCCCAGCTACCTTATAAACCGCAGCAAACAGTTGCATCGTCATCCTTGGCATTGTCATCTTTTCCAGTTGGCAATCGTCAGTCGTTAGGAGCAGAACACATGCCTTGTATTTCGATCGACGTATCTGGAGAAGGTTATCTACCACTTGCACAAACTCTTGGACGTGCATGTGGTCAACCAGTACCAGTCAACATGCTGTGGAAGCCATTGGCATGTGACACTTGTGGGGAATTATTCATGACTCTTCCTGTGTCTTGTGCAACCTGTTGTGACAGGGGCATCTCTCTTGTCTTTTGCAGCCAACAATGTTCACAGCAGCACGAGACCAAGTTTCACCTTCAGTCACAAGGTTTTAACATTTGGCCAGTGGGCCAAGGACCAGCCTACCGTCAGGCAGGCTATGACATTCGACAGCTTATCCAGAACACTGGTGTGCCCAAACTGGAATTTGCGCCAGTGTATTGGAAATTCAGCGGCTGAGTATCAATCACGGTCTTTCATTTTGTCTAGCTAAAGCATACATGTGATTGCAATGCAACAGCAGGAGCCAGGACCTGCCTCGATTCTGACCATTCACGTGGATCTGCTTTTATGCTGCGAGTTTGCGACACCACGACAGTAGCGCGTCAGATGGTTGATGAAAGCCTATAGGTCGTCTTAGAGGCAACAGAGAACATGCAGTATGGAACTGTATAGTATGTGGTTTGTGTTTGTATGATTGCAGAAAAAAAACTTCGCCTAGGTGTGATCTAAGAACATATGGGCCCAGGGTTTTCACGTATTTCGTTTATCGGGCCTAAGGTCCCACATATCTCCACTCAGTATTAGATGCATTTCAGGTGTCTGTATGGTTCGCCGATGTTTCACGGGCAGGGAGTCACGGTTGAGTAAGCATAAACTAGATACGTGAAATCATCATGCGGCATTTGGGCAGATTACATACAGGATGGGGAGGTTTGTAGGAGTCATGGAAAGCACACGAGGTAATCCTTTTTAGAACCCGTATTTGTTGGTGTTTGAGCAATTAATTTGGAACAGTCGCAAGTGCAAAATGTAGATGATAGTATTTAGCGATTTGTCATTGCATGAGGCCCGACGAGTCAGGGTGACATGAGGAATTAGCCTATTATTTGTTTATATCACAGTTAANTTAAATTCAGAGGACAATCGCCCNAATGCTCTGTGCCGGGAATCGTTTGGCAGGTGGACACAGTTGCAGAAGCAGGAAAATTTGGAGCTCTGTGAGTACGTCATGAGCATAAGTGTTGGAATTGATTCGGATGTCACAGCATCTTTTATAGGTCATATAGCCATAGGGCATGGTTGAATGACATGTGTCCCGATTCGGTTTGCATTCTTAATCGCGGGGTGCACTGTGCATGTATAGTCCACGGTCTTTTAACAATTGTTGAAATGAAGCCTACAAATGATCTATTTCGTCATCTTGATCTGCTCAGCTTCAGGAGAAAGAATGAAATAATAAGATGACTCTAATNGTCATGTTGCATATGGCCAAAACGTCATGATTGGTACAAACCGCGTCAAATTAGCAGCAGCCTTGTCCTTTGCAAATACCGGCAACCTATTTTCATGGTCGCATACCATTTTGTTCTGTATAAACCTTGTAGATGTCTAAGGAACTGGCTTCACGATAGTCATCATGGATACAATGGTTTGATCGGGCTTGGACGTTCAGAATAGCATGCTACGTGTTGGTTATTTCATGTCGTTAGAGAACAGACAGACTAGCCTTTGGTTCAACGCATTAGTATTAGTTCGAGACAAGCAGGTCAGTTCGGCACTGGACTCGTATTTCACCAGGTGATCGTCATGGACATGCAGATTCTCACTGAAGCAGATTTGGTCGGCTTAACGTCACTGGAAGGTTTTATNATTCCACAGGTTTTGACAAGTAATAATTCCAAGTGGAGCCTGTCACTATGCGCGCCTGGTCTGACATCGTTGNATTCACGCCGTATATTCATCCAATGCGCTGCTTTGAACGGAAGGCAGCATGCGGTTCCTAAATGTTTGTCCGAGAACATCCTGCATGTTGTCATTCAGATGGATCAGGATTGCAGCTTCCATTCCACCGGTCAGGAGCCTCACTATTTAGGTCAACCAATGAGTTGGGCAGGTGATTGGGCTCAGACTGCATTGGACTTGTATATCAAGGTCTTGCAAGACTTGCGTAGTGTTGGCGCGAACACCGAGGCATTAGTAGTCATGGGCGATTGTGGCGGGGTAATGAGTGGATTCTCGTTGGTTACGCAAATCATGAGGGATAAGTACGAAGGAATTGCCGTGCACAGTTGCTTTTTGTTTTCGGGTGCCTATACTGCTCGTGCAGCCGAAGGCTTTGCTCGTCATTACGATCGGAAAGTTGCCGTGTATGTGGTCCGTCATTCTTTGGACACTGTCAGCAAGTGGGAGCAGCAGACAGTGTATTGGGAGTACTTGGCACTGATGCAGAATGTCCATGTCGGATTGTTCAAATTGGAGAGTCGCGTATTGTTTGGCGAACGATATCAGAATGTAGCAAGCATTGTCATGAGTACTTGGGGCTTTTGGGAGATAGTTTGTGGTTCTCCAAAAGTTATGTCTTTGGACTTAACATGTTATTGGCATATGGATCCTGTTCTGCAGATTGCGTCGACTGCCAGTTACTCTCTGCTTTTGGGTGTTCGGCTGTCAGTAGCAACTTGGTCGATTATTTGGAATCCGGTCGCCATCTCTGACCCGAATTGGCAGTCTGCGCTGGATCAGGTTCTGTTAGATTACAGTCAGTGTCCAATGCAAACATCGGACCTGTTTTTCCAGGACGAAGTGGAGAGAGATCACATTGGACCCACTTTCCTGTCGCGGTGGTGTGAAGCGCTTCGGGAAGGTTTGAAAGGGATCATGAAGACAGGCAAAACAGACATCAAGGATAACACGTGGAAGGTTAGTCTTGTTGCGCGTGAACACTTCGGAGTCGACAGTGGTGGTCAATATAGCTTGATGCGATTCGATTTCAAAGGACCTCTTACCAGGTATCAAGACTTCAAAATCTACAATTCCGAGGTGCAGACTGTCTATAAGGCCGCGTTTTCCACAGGATCTATACTCATAGTTCATGCTGGAGTAGTCACTGGGAAGATCACCACGCCAGTGACTTTCAGTGGTGCTATCATCGATACTCGTTGCAGAGCAAAGCCAGGCAAGAAGATGGTCAATGCACTGGCTTCATTCGATATGATCATGTATGCAGATTTTGATTATGAGCTTGTGTATATATATCAAATCGAAGTGATACCGATGCGACAGCTCGAGTCCTGGTGATAAAGTTCTTCTTCTGGAGCATCTCGACACGTGTCAGACAAATGCACACGGTGTCAGACGGATGTTCTAATTGTGTGCAGTTGGTTCACATNGCGTGCAGGCAGGAATTATGATCGTTGTTAGCAAGTTAGCAGTCGGATGTTGAGTACAGTGAGCATGCATGTTTTAGAATATAGGAGTAGATTGTCTTATGAGGACAGGAATGTATCATTGTAAGTAGTTACATGGATGCGCCAGCTACCAATATCGTGTACAGAGAATCTAATTATTGTTGCATCGAGGCAACTTCTGGAGTCGCACAGGAACTGCACAGATAAGAGTTCCGAAGTTTTCGAATGATGAGCAGCGGTTAGCTGGCAAACAGCTGTGTGGGAAGCAGGTCGGACATGCCTGACATGAAATACAGGTCTGACAGCTGTTCAAATTTCAGGCACACTCAGAGAGACACAGAAGCATTTGGTAAAAAAAGCCCGATACATTGTCCAGTAGTGGACATTCTCATGTCTTGAATAGCAGAGTTGCCATTGCCCAGGTATGGCCAGAGGCGTGTGGCAAGTTAGGATAGCAATTTCGATGAAAACTGTAAAGAAATCGGCATCGGAGTCGTATTGTCACATCAGTTCAGAAACTGCTCGTGGTGTCCAGACTTTTTTTATGGCAACCGACATGTGTTTGATCTCTGCGTGTCTGAAGGAAGCTAATTCTGAAGCATCACCCAGCATATCTCAAACATTAAGTGGAATACCCAGCACGTCTCTAGGGGATATCAAGTGTATCCTGTGGGGAGGCATTTTGTTTGGGTCTGCATGGGTTCAGCAATCATAAGTCCTATAGGAAGGAAGATCCGTTGCAACGAATGCAAATAGAGTTTTCTCAAAATAATTTGACTTGGTAATAAACAAGAGGGCCTTGATAAGAATGCCACGTCGGGTATTTGGAGGCATGGTATAAACACGCAGATGCAGGAGGAACTTCTTGGCATGGCCGGGACTTTGCTGCGCCAAACGCNGCTCAACGGTGCAGCCAGGCGGGTATGAACCAGTTGATNCGTTATAATAAATATTATCTCCTATGGTTTTGGTGATGATGCAAAGCTTGAGTTCTGCTTTATCAACAATGGTATAGTTCATTCGCAGATATCAGCTCATCATCGTCATGAGCAAGATGATTCGGATGATAAGCGGTGCAACACGAGGAGTCTAATTCTATGGAGGAGGTTGGTTTGGTGAGCAATTTATGCAATGTTCAGAAGATGGGCTTTAGGAGTCTAGTTTTCTTCGAGTTCCAACATCAGTGCCCTTTAACCCTGGATGCTAGTTTTTCTTTCTGTGGCAGGTTGATTCTCACATCATCACAATATGACACTAGCAGGAGGCGCAGGAATTTGGTTTCTTCTTAGATATGTTGTAAACACATGTTCCAGACTTATTTCGTGTCCTCTTTTTGTCGCGCATTCGGTTGATGAATAATAATGGCCAGTGTGATTCGCCGTCTGACATATCAGTGTTCGCATTGTGATAGTGAGGTTTATTTTTACCTGAAGTAGTGGGTTTTTCAGGCGGGCACTTGCGGACTTGTATTGCATGTATGGAGTGTGACCGAAATCGTTTCTTGTGCTTCGACGGGTGTCTTTTCGGCTGCTCCAAAGTTTGCAGTTTTGTACAGTCCATCGAGTAACACAGCAATCTATATGTATTGGACTGGCTGAGATCTTCTTCAAGGCC
>JGI24540J26637_10000605_pt1 | contig 15222 bp, 10 predicted proteins | sample NorSeaMetagenome_FD_26637 | JGI IMG/M metagenome (IMG submission 26637)
TGGCTAATAGATATTGAAATTTTACCAAAGTGTTTATTGTCAATTTGATGCTGAAAGGCATCAGCTAATTGAGCTAAATCGAAGGTATCACTGATGATAGGCCGAATAGATACGGAGTCTAAATAGTCGAGCATAGCGAGTTGCGTTTGCTGATTGGCCATAGCAACGCCACTCAAACGAATCTGTTTCATGAAGATGCGTGGAAGAATAATTTCACTCACTGACGGTCCACTCAAAACACCAATAAGGGCAATGTGACCCCCTAGCTTTACGGCACGAACTGATTCTCCAAATGTACCACCGCCACCCACTTCAATAACGTGATCAACGCCTAATCCGCCGGTCTTAGCGAGTACTGCTTTACCCCACTGCGGCTCATCTTTGTAGTTAATAACCTCATCGGCACCCAACGCCAGCAATTTTTTAAGTTTTTCATCAGACGANGAGGTGGCAATAACTTTTGCGCCCATAGACTTTGCCAGTTGCAGTGCGAAAATCGATACGCCACCGGTACCNTGCACCAGGACCGTCTCGCCGGCTTGCAGGTTGCCATCGTTGACTAAAGCGCGCCATGCGGTTAACCCGGCGCAAGGTAATGTAGCGGCCTCAGCCATAGTCCAGTCCTTTGGAGTGCGGGTTATAGATTTTTCAGATATGGCGATATATTCGGTTGAGTAGCCGTCTTCGTTATCACCAATGAAACTCAGCAAATGATACTGTGGTGGTCCTTCAAGCCAGTTGGGGTAACAGCAACTCATGACCGAATCACCGATGCTCCAAAGGGATACATCCTCACCGACGGCAATGATTTCTCCGGCACAATCAGACAGCATCACACGGCCGTCTTCAGTTGGAATTTGACCAAGAGCAACCAGTAGATCATGGTAATTAAGGCTACTTGCAGCCACTTTAATGATTACCTGACCTGCTTTGGCGATGGGCTTGTCGACCTCAACCACGTTTAAGTTGTTCAGTCCTCCGGGACTGGCTAATTTTATTTGTCTCATGGGCGTGAACCTTTAAATCTTTGTGATAACAGAGGAGTTAAATTTTCACATTTTATGAGCGCGGATACAAAGTAATAATCCATGTAATCAGGATATTTTAGGTGTGATGGCTATTTTAAGAGGCCAGAGAGGCGCACAGGAGTGGTAAATAGATAAAGACTACGAATACGTTACCGATTGATCTGCATAAGGAGAGGTCCCCAATAGCATCGTCACTAGCATATCAGCATGCGTTTCTATGACATCCTTTTGGCGACAGTCAAAGTCAAACAGGAGTAAACACTCATGTTCAAATGAAAATATAGTAGCGCTACTACTCAGCATTACGTAATACCAGTGTGCAAATTCACGAGACGTTAAGTTGAGCGCTTTTGATACATACTTTTCCAGATAGATACTTCCGGGTTTAATATGTTCGTTGACTAGGTATTCGATGCGCCAAGATTTTTGACGGGCCTCTTGGGCCATCAGCCGATTTATTTCGGGGTATTGAGCGGCCATGCGTACATGGAAGCGGATTATCATCGCTACACCCTCGCGCTTGGACATGTCTGGTAATAGTGTGGCATGCATTTTTCGTTGCTCGGTTATCTGGTTAAATATATTGTCGGCAACGGCTTTCCAGAAATTTTCTTTGTTACCAAAATGATAAACGAGCATCCCGCGCTTTACTTTCGATGCGATTTCTACGTCGCGGACCCGAGTAGCAGCAAAGCCAATTTCTGCGAACATGGGTGTGGCGGCTCTGATCATGCTGGCACGAGCAAATTCAGTTCTAGCCTGCGTTCGACGAGCGCGCCTAATGGGGGTTGTGACTGTTTCTTCAATATCTATGGTCATAGTGCTAACTAAACATGATGGCCTCTCTAATAATATAGTAAAGCATAGCTACCTCTGCAGATTAATATCAAATTGATCTATAGTTATGCATATATTGACCGCCAAATGCGAGGCTTGTGTCATCGCATTTTTAAATCAGTTATCTAATGAACAAATCTCAGGGATAATTAAAGTGAACCGTTTGCCATTCAGTATTCAACGTAAAACGCAGTGATTGAATCGAGCCCAACCCTTCAAAATTGACTAGATTAGTCTGCCTCTTCCATACCGACTGCAGTGCATTGGCAAACACTTGGATCTGCGGAGTTGAGGGGGGTAGAGGCGCCTCCTGGTAGACCCAGAAAAACTTACCGTCGACTTCATGGCCGACGTAGCTGAGCGCGATAGGGTGTTTGTCGCTAATCCGCAGGGAGAAGTGACCTTGAATATAATCACTAAAGCGGGTCTGCGTAAGGGGGTCATTCATTATGTCAGTTTTACCGCCAAACAACTGGGTTAGCGCATGTTCCGCATCATGTATGTTGAATCGATGGCTAATCTCTAACAGACCACTGTTTTTGTTGGCCAACACGACCGTGATACTGGATTTTTGCTCGTGCGCACCCACATTGCCACTAAGTATGACTAAGACGGCAATATAGATGGCAGGCAACAGGTTAGGCATAAAATTCACTTTTTCTTGGGTTTTACCTTCGGCTCTTCAAGCTCAGTTTTGATGTCATGCATGATGTCTCTGCGCACCTTGTCGGTACTCTTTTTGGATTTGTAGGCATTAATTCGCGAGGGAATAATCTTGCGGGGGTAGTGGTTGTTATGGACGTTGACATCTGCTGTCTCCCAACCAGCGTCAACGGTGACAGAACTAAGTGTGGTGTCGGTAACAATTAGCTTTTTCACTTGATGAGGCGCTCTACGCCATATCTCAGCGGGTATATAACGCTCTTCTACATCTCCGTTCTCATAGGTAAGCTGCAGCAGTATCGGCATTACCAGGCCGCCTAAATTAGAGAATTCTAAGACGTAGTAATGCTTGTCCTCTTTGACGGCTCTCAACAATGCCGTGCGCTCCCAGAGCTCAAGATCAGCAAGCATTTGCTGATACTCATTGCGCTCTTTATTCGTCACGGTGAAGCGGTCATTCTGGTCATAGAAGTCGCTGACATCAGCGTTCTTATCACGCCACAAAACACTACCCTCAGCTTTGTTACGCTCTACAAATAATGATGACGGTTTGTCAGCTTCATCTTTGCGTTGGCGCGCGAAGTCAATGTCGGGGTCTTTAGTATCCAATCGAAGCTCTGATACCTTATCAATGGAGATATCAACATGATCAGTGGTATAGAACCAGCCGTGCCAAAACCAATCGAGGTCAACGCCGGAGGCTTCTTCCATGGTGCGGAAAAAATCCGATGGCGTAGGGCGTTTATATTTCCAGCGCTGTGAATATTCCTTAAAGGCAAAATCAAACAACTCGCGACCCATGATGACCTCGCGCAGTATATTTAGTGCCACAGCCGGTTTTGTGTAGGCATTGGGGCCGAGGCGAAGCACACTATCTGATTGGGTCATAATAGGTACTTGAACAGTAGACTTCATGTAATCCACCACGTCTCGAGGCTCGACACCCCAGGGTATCATCGGGTCCCATTCTCGACTGGCAACGCCATCCAAAAAGCTATTTAGCCCTTCGTCCATCCATGTCCACTGGCGTTCGTCTGAATTAACGATCATTGGAAAATAGATGTGACCAATTTCGTGAATGACGACACCGATTAAAAAGCGCTTTTCGGCTTGAGTGTAAGTTCTTGAGCCATCTTCATGCCAAGTCGTTCTTGGACCATTGAAGGTGATCATGGGATATTCCATGCCGCCGACAGGGCCGTTGACACTTTGAGCCACCGGGTAGGGGTAATCAAAAGAATAGCGTGAGTAAACTTCCATCGTGTGGATAACAGACTCTGTTGAATATTTCGACCACAAATCACCACCTTCTTTAGGGAAAAAAGACATCGCCATGACTAAGGGTTGGTCGTCACCTCCCTGTTGATAGCCTTTGGCATCCCACATGAATTTACGTGATGAGGACCAGGCAAAATCTCTGACATTTTCCGCTTTAAATCGCCAAGTTTGGCTATTGACACTGGCCGTTTTTTCTTTTTCTAGCGCTTCTTCAGCAGTGACGATATAAATCGGACGCTCTGCGTCTTTGGCTGTAATTAAACGCTCTCGCTGCTGTTTGCTAAGCACTTTCTTGGGATTTTGTAATACACCTGTCGCTGAGACGATATGATCATCGGGTACGGTTAGACTGACATCATAATCACCAAATTCAAGGGTGAATTCGCCACGACCTAAAAATTCTTTGTTGTGCCAAGCTTCATAGTCGGAATAGGCAGCCACGCGAGGAAACCACTGAGCTAATAAGAATATATCGTTACCGCCTTCGCGTTCATCATCTGGGAAATGTTCATAGCCGGCTCTTGCCGATACCGCATCTTCTTCAAGGATATTGAATTGATAGTCCATCTTAATCGATGTAGTTTGCCCAGGTTTCAGGGAACTCGGTAAATCAATACGCATTTGTGCGCCAACCACGATATGTGGCAACGGCTTGTTGTTACTATCTCGTACGTCACTGATTTCATAACCTGGTTTGTTATCAGCGTAGTACTGTTGTCGTCTCAGCTCACCGAAGCTAATGCCAGCAGGGGCGTCACCATTATTCGATTTAGTCCCAGGTCCGCGACGACCAATTCCAGCGAAATCACCGGACATTTCCGCCATTGAATCTGCTTTGAAGCGATTTTGCTCCAGCTGTAACCACAGGTATTTCAGAGTCTCGGGAGAATTATTGGTGTAGCTGATCTCTTGGCTTGCGCTGAGATGACGTTTAGTTTCATCGAGGACCGCAGTAATTTTATAGTCCACCTGCTGCTGCCAATAATCGCGGCCAGGTTCACCGGACGCAGATCGATACCGATTTGGGGTAGGCAATATTTCTTCTAATTGACGAAACTTATCGACAAAGTCGCCTTTAGACTGGTTCACAGCGCCCGCATGTATTGTTGAAGAAATGAGTGTGAGCGTGAGTAGTACTAGTGTGTGACGCAAAATTAATTCCTCTTTCTGTAGTTTAGCATTATTTTAGACTGATCTATGCTTTACCGTATACCTAATTTGGTTTAATTGGCACTATGCAATGCATCATTAAGTTCGACAGCAGTCTTATTGGTGAGGCACTCAACCGTTCCAGTGATGGAGTTCCGTCGGAAGAGGAGATCACTCTGTCCTGATAGGTCTCGGGCTTTCGCTTTTCCGCTGACTTCTCTGTGGTCATCCAACATGGTGACAATGGTACCGCCAGTAACATAGAGGCCCGCTTCAATGGTACAGCGATCTCCGAGAGATATTCCGGCACCCGCATTAGCACCAAGTAAACATTTGTCACCTAATGAAATAACCTCCTTACCACCGCCTGAAAGAGTACCCATGATGGATGCGCCACCGCCAATATCTGAACCAGCGCCACAGAATACGCCCGCAGAAATTCGTCCTTCAACCATGTTGGGCCCCTGAGTGCCGGCGTTAAAGTTAATGAAGCCCTCATGCATGACGGTAGTACCTTCACCAACATAAGCGCCCAACCTGACTCGGCTGGTGTCAGCAATGCGAACTCCAGTTGGCACAATGTAGTCGACCATTTTTGGAAACTTGTCCACACAGTCTACCTGTATTGGCTTGCCCGCTATACGCGCGGCTAAGGCTCGATCAGGAAGCTCCCGAATATCTATGGCACCGACGTTGGTCCATGCCACATTTTTCAGCACGCCAAAAATACCTGAAATATTGGTTTGATGTGGTTTGACCAAACGGTGCGACAATAAATGGAGCTTGAGATAGCTTTGCGGCACTGACACTGGTGCTGCATCGCTAGACAGCATTACAGCGACTATCGGTTTTTCTGAAGTATTCAGTGCGGAGACAGTCTCAACTAGTTGCTTATAGCCGTTTTGAGCTAGAGCGCTGGTGAGTGAGGCAAGCTGTTGACTCGATGGCTCTATATCACCGTTGTTTAATTCGAGACTTGAGGTAAGAATGGCCGCTAAGTCATTGTCTGGATTGAGCATTGGCGTAGGGTAAAAAACCTCCAGCCATTCGTCAGCGGTGTTTTTAGTGCCAATNCCAATGCCAAACGCGTAAAGATTGTTCATAAGATCTTAATTTTCCTAATCGTTTTACTTAAATATTGAGTGGTAGTGCTCAGGCTTAAAACCAATCGTAATAATGCCGTTGTTATCAAGAACGGGGCGTTTAATCATGGCAGGATTAGCCAGTAAAAGTTCAGCTACATTATAACAGGTGGTGCTTTGCTGAATACTAAGATCGAGCTTGCGCCAGGTGGTGCCGCGACGATTCAACACTGTTTCCCAGCCTGCGCTGTTAATCCATTGCTCTATTTGATCAATGGTTAGGCCATCAGCCCTTACATCGTGAAAGTCATACTCAATTTCTTGTTCATTTAACCAATGGCGGGCTTTTTTTACGGTATCGCAATTTTTGATACCAAATAGAGTGGTCATGGATAGCGATACTCGTCATTTCCGGAAGAGAATAATAGCAAAACTTAGGCGTTATAGCCGTAAAAATATGTGTGCTTGGATACAGTAAAGTAAAGCAAAAAAAAGCCCCTCTGAAGGAGGGGCCTTTGAGGTTTTACATACGGTTGACTTAGAAAGCAAATTTTAACCGAACATAAGCCATGCGGCCTCGGGCATCATGCTGACGCGAGTCATAACTAAAGTTAGCTGCATCCCATACCAACGGTGGCGCTTCATCAGTTAAGTTCAAAACACCCACAGTGATTTGTGTATCCACAGAAGACATTGTTAACTGGTAGTTGTATTGAGCATCCCAAGTAAGATGGCTGTCGATGTTGTTAGAGTAGCCTGCTGGAGGAGCTGCTCGTGTAGTCTCATACGCAGAAATATAACGTCCTGTTATAGAGGCTTGGTGCGGACCAGATTCCCAACGAAGCGAGGCATTAGCTTTGGTATCTGGCAACGAGCGCGCGAAATTGTCATGGTTAAAAAGACCAACTACATCTGTCTTTTGGCCGCCGACGGGAATTTCATAGCTCAAATAGTGACTCGCATCTAGAGTGATACTGAGGTCACCCAAGTTATTCTCTGGGAAGTCATAGACCGCTTCAATGTCAATGCCATCGGAGTGCACAGAAGCGGCATTGAAGTAATTTGTGGTAATGCCAAACAATGTGCCGTCTGCAGTACGTTTTATATCAGACTGGCTTGGATCAGCAACAACCTTACCTTGAGCGCTTTCAATAGTGATTACGTTCGTGTAATCCACAGCCCAGTAGTCCAAAGTCACCTGTAAATTATCAGTTGCCTTCCAAACTGCACCAATATTCATATTATCTGCTTCCTCAGCCTTGAGGTTTTCATTAGCGTTTTGCGCTACTCTGATAAATGCAGTACCGCCTTTCGCAGTTCCGTCAGCATTGAAGTCCTGAATACCCTGAAGACTCACCTGGCTAGCGTAAAGCTGTGCCAAAGATGCCTCTCGAAAAGACGTTGATGCAGACGCACGCAGTATTAAATTCTCTGTTGCTTCGAAGCGCAAAGAGATCTTAGGATCAAAGGTAGAGCCTGACTCTAGATCTTCATATCGTCCGGCAAACCCAATTTCCAAAGAATCAGAGATGCTGCGCTTGAATTCCGCGAACAAAGCCCATGCTGATCTGGATTCATCAGCATTGATTCCGCCGCCTAAGAATAAAAGATCCGCTGGTTTGGTTAAATTACCCGCGGCATCAAATTCAACCCGGCTAATATCATTGCGATTTACGTCTAATGATTCATTTCGCACTTGGACACCAGAAGCGAAATCAAATCCACCAACTTCGCCGTCAACAACAAAGTCGAAAACGGTTAACGCAGTATCAGTTGAGGTTTGCTGCTCGACCGATATATAGTCGATAAGCGCCTGACTGTTGGCTAGAGGGTTAAATAGATTCCAGCTCTCATTGCCATTCGGTCCCCCAGTTCCTGCGATGGCGGCGGTAAATCGGGAGGTGCTAGTATCCGGCTGAACACCATATCCATCATAGGCACTATGAGTCACTGCGGTGTTGAAATGATAGTCACCAATATTACCGTCGAGTTCAAATGCTGCTCTAAAGTGAGTGTTATCACGCGGTGCCAATGGTGAGTCAAAGGCTGAGCCAAGTGGACGGCCTAACCACAATACAGGTACGCCAAATGGGTTTCCTGCCTGACCCGGCAAGATGGCCAGAGAAGGGCTCAAATAGGACAGTGCTGGGTAACTAGGAGACTGAGGATTGTCCAATACTTCTACATTAGCCCACATTGCCTCAGCATTGAATTCCATACCGTTTTCGAGGTCGTGTTTTAGGCTACCAAAAAGATGTGTACGCTTCTCTTCATTGACGATATTAAACCTTGGTCCATATTTAAAACCACATCGTTCGCCACTTGGCTGTGGAATTATAATCCCACCAGTTTCTATACAGCTAGCATCGGCAACGTTTTCACCTGGAGTATAGGTACCGGCATAGGCACCAGAATCAACGGTGGATGGACCGAATAGGAGGAATGAATTGCCTAAACCTGAATTAGCATTTTCGATAAGTGTGGGTCGGTCCGCACCGCTCAAGTTTGAGCGATCCATATATTGAGCTGCAACAACAAGGTTAGTAGTATCGTTAGCCCAACCATGGATCAGACTTAATTGGGTATCTTTCTGACTGTCCGAGGTGGTCGATTGGTGACCGATACGAATTTCGGTACCTTCAAAGTCGCTTCTAGTAATGTAGTTTACAACGCCGGCAATGGCATCAGATCCATAGACGGCTGCGGCGCCCTCTTTGAGCACTTCTACACGTTCTACTGCAATAGCTGGAATCATGCTGGTGTCGACAAAGCTAGATCCATCGTTAGCGACTGCCGCGGCCAATGTGTTGCGCCGACCATTGACGAGTACAAGTGTTGAACCCAGTCCAAGTCCTCTCAAGTTTACATTACTTGTTCCCTGAGTGGAGCCAGAGGTAAACGAATCAGGCACGTTCTCTGCACCAGAGTTGGCCGTCATGTTGCGAGTGATGTCCGAGATAGACATAGCGCCCATTTGATCGATGTTATCTCTGTCGACAATAATGATCGGCGAAGCACCGTCTTTTGGGCTCGATTTAATATACGAGCCGGTGACTACTACTTCCTCGACTTTGGCATCTTGTGCGCCTTGCGATGTTGCAAATGAGCTTACTGTTAATAACGGAATTAATGCTAAGGATGAGACCTTTTTGTACTTCATAGACTGCCCCTGATTATTTAATTAATTTTTATAGCTTTAAGCGAAATTACAAAACTATGCTATATAACATAGCATATATTTGACAATAAATGGGGTCTTAGCTTTGGCAATAGGAGCGCTTTTAGTTTTGACTGACGAATATCTATTTAATAAAGCATTAGATTACTCAGTCAAAAATAGGCGGCAACTGATCAATTACCATCGAAAACCTAGGGCTTTTTTGCGATGAAGGGTTTTTTTCTATTGGGATAGCAGGTTTTGCAGATATCGCAGACACGGCCATCACAACCTCGGGCCGAACAGAATTCTCGCCCATAGAATATAATTTGTAGGTGAAGGCTATTCCAATGGTCTCGATGAAAGAGCTGCTTTAAATCACGCTCGGTCTGGGTAACATTTTTACCGTTGGTAAGCCCCCAGCGCTGCGCTAAGCGATGGATATGCGTATCTACAGGGAAGGCGGGGTGTCCAAATCCCTGAGACATAACTACCCCGGCGGTTTTATGGCCTACGCCCGGAAGTGTCTCTAAGTCGCCAAAGTTGGAGGGCACTATGCCGTCAAACTGGTCGACAAGAATTTTTGATAATCTTGAAATTGCCGAGGATTTTTGCGGGGCTAGTCCACAGGGCCGCACTACCTTGTAGATACTTTCCACTGGCACATGCTGCATATCAAATGGATTGTCTGCTAGATCTAAAAGGGCGGGTGTAACTTGGTTGACGCGTTCATCCGTGCACTGGGCACTGAGTAGCACCGCTACTAGTAGAGTAAAGTTATCCTTGTGATCCAGCGGCACAGGCGTCTCTGGGTAAAGAGCGGTTAAGCGTTCTAAAATAAAAGCGGCCCGTTCTTTTTTAAGCATCAGACCTGGTCTCTGTAGAGGGAATAGAGGCTATAAACTGTTTGATACGGAGTGCCGCCTCTACGCACTCTTCGGTGCTCGCTACCAATGCCATGCGCACCCGGTTTTGGCCCGGATTACCATGAATACCAGGTCGGGATAAGAATTGACCTGGTAAAAGGGTAACATTTTGCTGAGCAAACAGTTGTTGTGCAAAATCGATGTCATCGATGGGGGTTTTAGGCCACAGATAAAAGCTTGCTTGCGGGTTTGGAAAGTCCATGCAGGTAGTTAAGATTTCCTTAACGGCATTAAATTTATGTCGGTAGAGAGCTCTATTTTCAATGGTGTGGTTTTCATCTTGCCATGCGGCTATAGATGCCTTTTGCACCGGAAGAGACATGCTACAGCCGTGGTAGGTACGGTAGCTGAAAAAGCTTTCGATCAGTTCCTTATCGCCGGCAACAAAACCGGACCGCAAACCGGGTAAATTTGATCGCTTCGAGAGACTATGAAACACCACACACCGCGAATAATCATTGCGCTCCATTTGCTTACACGCCTGCAATAGTCCGGGCGGTGGTGCCGACTCATCTAAATAGACCTCTGAGTAGCACTCATCACTGGCGACGATAAAATCGTAACGGTCGGCAAGTTCAATGGCGTGTTGCATTTGCGCCAAACTCATTACTGCACCGGTTGGATTGCCTGGAGAGCACAACTGCAGTAATTGGCATCGTTCCCATACGTCTGCGGGAACTGCTGACAGGTCTGGAATAAAGCTTTGGGCCGGATTGCANTCGAGGTAGTAGGGCTGAGCACCCGCTAAAATGGCTGCGCCCTCATAAATTTGGTAGAACGGATTGGGAGCCACCACTAACGGCGAGGCTGCAACATCGTCGCTGGACACTGACGCCTGAGTGAAAGCAAAGATAGCTTCTCTAGTCCCACATACGGGGAGTACCTGCGTTTCGCAATCAAGGCTGCCTAACTTTAGATCAAAGCGCTTCTCTAACCATTCACTTATCGCTTGTCTAAGCTCTCTGCTACCTCTGGTTGTTGGGTAGCGATCGACAGTATCAATATGATCTATGAGTGTTTGTTTTACAAAATCGGGTGCCGGGTGTTTGGGTTCGCCAATGGATAGCGAGATATGGCTCAAATGCGAAGGAGAATTAACACCTGACTTTAACTCAGCCAGTCGTTCGAAAGGATAGCGATGCAGCTTTTGTAAATGTGTATTCATGTGCTTAGTGCCGTATTTTCATTTGCTGGAGTTCATTTCCTTCGACATCTTCAAGGTTGCGCGCGTCCAATTCATTACAAATGGTTTGCTGTAACCGGTTATTGAATTCGGTGTCAGTGAGTGGTTGATGATTAGAATCGGTCAAGTAGAAGATGTCCTCTACTCTTTCACCGAGGGTCGCGATTTTAGCGTTATAAACATTGATTTCATAGCGCAAAAATATACTTGCAATATGGGCTAAAAGACCGGGTCTGTCTGGTGTTATAACCTCCAGAATAGTGGCGTTAGAGTCTTTTTCATTGCGTAAAGATACTACAGTCTTGAGTGCGAAATGCTTTAGTTGTCGCGAGGTTCTGCGCTGTATATCTAGATTTATTTTTTCAGGCTGCGCAATGCCTTGTTTTAAACTGGTGACTATCTTTCCACACAGCGTGGTGTTTTTCCCCAACGGATTACCATCGTCGTCTAACACATAAAAGACGTCGAATGCCTGCCCATCGCTGGTTGACTGAAGTCGAGCATCTTGAATGTTAAGCTGCAATTTATCGAGTACGGCGGCTATGACTGAAAATATTCTTTGGCGGTCTTGCGCATGCACAAATATCTGCGTGGCAATGGGCACCTCAACCCCGAGATCTCTGATTAAAATTACTGGCTCATCTATATTGAGGTTGTTGAAGATAGCCTCAGTAAATCCAGCGATATCATCAGCACGCTCGCGTAAGAAAAGTTCGTCATCCACGTCATGCCATATATGCACAGCGTCGGCCTGCGATATTCCTTTGATCTCTAACCTTTGCAGTACGGCGGCTTTCGCCGATGCCACCCAAGTGGCTCTTTTAGCTGGCGCGCTAAGTCCCTCCTGCAGGACTCGTTTTGTCTCAAAATACAGGTTGTGCATTAGAGAGCCTTTCCAGTCGGTCCAAAGTTGCGGGTTTGTGGCGTTAATGTCGGCAACAGTGAGCAAGTAGAGGTGCTCAAGATGCATTACATCCCCCACATGATTGGCAAATTTATAAATAACGTCGGGGTCTGAGGTGTCTTCTCGCTGAGAAACCGTTGACATTAACAGATGACTCTCGACTAGCCAGTGCAGAAGTTCTATTTCTTCTGGCTGCATGTTATGGCGTGTGGCAAAGTCGGCTATATCGATGGCGCCCAGTTTGGAATGGTCACCACCTCGACCTTTGGCAATATCATGGTAGAGAGCAGCGATAATGATGAGCTCGGGTTTAGCGAGGTTTTTGTAAATATGCGAGGCTATTGGAAATAGTTTGCTCATTTCAGGGCGAACAAATCTACGAATATTTCTAATGACTTGAAGGGTATGCACGTCAACTGGGTAAATGTGAAATAAGTCATGTTGCGTCTGCCCAACGATGCGGCCAAATTCAGGAAGATATTTTCCAAGAATGCCGTAGCGATTCATTCGCTGTAACTGTACTGAAAGCTTAAACGGCACGCGCAATAGGCGCATAAATAAATCTTTGTTGACGGCGTCTGAGCGAAAGTCATCATTAATTAAATTTCTATGCAGTCGAATTTGCCGTATGGTCGCCGCGCGAATGCCCAAAATATTATCGTTCTCACCCAGAATGACAAATAGTTCGAGCAGGGCCGAGGGCTGCTTTGTGAATATTGTTTCGTCCACTGTGTCCAAATAATCGTCTCGAATTAAAAAGCGGTCATTGATGATGGTTATATTCTTCGCTTTCCCTTTTCGGTAGATGGCTTCGTCAAGATATTGTAAAAGCACATCATTGAGCTCCCGAATAGATAGGACTACCTGATAATAGCGTTGCATGAACTTTTCAACACCCAGCTTGCCTTCACTATCTGTGTAACCCAGCATGGTAGCCAGCTTGCGCTGGTGATCGAACAGCAATCGTTCCTCGGGTCGTCCCGCAATCAGATGTAGCCCATACCTTACCTTCCAAAGAAACTCTTCGTCGTGACGCAGTGTCAGATATTCTTCCTCGCTGAGAAATCCTTTCTTTACGAGCTGAGAGCGGCGGTGGACATTAAAGTGGCGCTTTGCAGTCCAGTTGGCTAGCTGGATGTCCCTTAGGCCACCGGGGGCCTCTTTGACATTGGGTTCAAGATTATATTCTGTATCATCATGCCTGCGATGGCGAGCTATCTGCTCGTCGATTTTTCCTCGATAAAAATCTGCCGATGCCCAAATCTTATCCGGCCCCGTCTTTTTCATCATGGCCAGCCTAAGCTGAGAATCTCCACATATTAGGCGTGTTTCCATAAGATTTGTGGCAATGGTAATATCACGATTGGCTTCGCTGACACACTGTGAGAGTGATCGAACGCTGTGGCCAATTTTAAGTTGGATATCCCAAAGAAAGGTTAAAAACTGTTCGATACTTTCTTTGTGCCGCGAAGCATGATCTGAGCGCATTAAAATTAAAAGATCAATATCCGAATGTGGGTGCAACTCACCACGACCATAGCCACCCACTGCAATGAGGCATATGTCATCGTCCCACGTGAATCGCAGCCATGCTAAAGAGATTAATAGATCAGCAAAACGAGCGGCTTCGTTGACCAGGGTGTGGATGTCCTCACCTTCATGAAAACGGTTGTTAAAGTGGGCTTTAGAGGCGTCCAAGGCATTGCGAAACACCTTGATCGGTTCTTGGGTTTGGAGGTCGAGAAGAAAACGCTTTTGATCAAAAAACAGTGGTGCATTCAACAAAGTGTTTTGAGGCGGCACCAGCGATTTGGTGGGCATTAGTGACACAGCGGTAATCTCCAGATTAAAACGATTCTTCTTGGCGACCGGTAAAAATCTCACAGCCGTTCGCAGTCACTGCCATCGTATGTTCCCATTGTGAGGAAAGTCGACCATCTTTGGTTTCGACGGTCCAGCCGTCAGATTTTAACTTGGTTGTGAACTTGCCTGCATTAACCATAGGTTCGATAGTAAAGGTCATTCCTTCCTTTAACTCAATCCCCGTATTGGGTTTTCCATAATGTACTATCTGCGGCTCCTCGTGGAATTCAGTACCGATGCCATGGCCGCAGTAATCGCGGACCACCGAATAGTAGTTTTTTTCCGCATGAACCTGAATGATATGCCCAATATCGCCGAGACGAACGCCAGGACCAACGATTTCAATGGCCTTGTAGAGACACTCTTGACTTACTTTTAACAGGCGTTCCGCATGAGGGGCTACCTCACCAACACAGAACATTTTACTGGTATCTCCATACCAGCCGTCTTTGATTACAGTGACATCTATATTGATTACATCGCCGCTTTTAAGAATTTTCTTATCGGAGGGAATGCCATGACAAATTACTTGGTTTACTGATGTACAGATAGACTTAGGAAAACCGTTATAACCAAGGCAGGCAGGAATGGCTTTTTGAATGGTTACAATATGGTCATGACAGATTTGGTCAAGTCTCTCTGTGCTAACGCCAGGAACCACATACTGTTCTATCAGCTCAAGAACCTCTGCAGCCATCTGTCCTGCGATGCGCATTTTGACAAAATCATCCTTACTGCGTAGCTTTATTGTCATGTGAACTCCTTGCTGAGTAGTCGAGGCCGTTATTGTACCTATGTTCTGCCTGTTGGGGGAATGTTCAGCATGTTTTTGTCAGCCCAGCACATGTGTGTTGCGTGAAGTAATAATGTTGGAGCAAGGTCGGTGCACGAAACAGGTAGTTTCATTACTTTTTTCTTTATCTAGCGCCTACCATATGGTATAAAGCGCGCCGTTGTAGGAATGAACCTACAACTATTTATATAGTTACTTAAACGACACACACATTCCGACACGAAGGTCTGGGTGCTTGCATTGCGAAGTTTGCTCTGTGGGTTGATCTTTGGGGGATGTGGAGGCTTAACCCCAAGAGGAAAAATTATGTCTATTGTCAGTATGCGCGATATGTTGCAGGCTGGTGTGCACTTTGGCCA